>Ga0139314_100108_pt1 | contig 15944 bp, 17 predicted proteins | sample In2P11_FD_99376 | JGI IMG/M metagenome (GOLD analysis project Ga0139314, IMG submission 99376)
TAGGCCTTTCTTGCTTGGTCTTGGATCACTGGTGGGCTGGACAATTGCTGCAGGGGCCGCTGCCATAGCAGATCTTTTAGATTTCTTCCCCATTTGCATAAAACTTGATTCATCGACGAAATTCTGCACAGACAAGAGAAACAGCGTGATACAGAGAAATAGATAACCAAAGCCAAAATGAAAGAGTTATATTTGAATAATCAATAAACATAATGAAATCGCCGACGATAGGATCTAAGTGGAAATCTAGGCATAACTGCTTCATTAATTGGCCACTTCACCCGTCAATCATAATAAGGGAGCTTTAAGTGTTTGTCATAACGTCCATATAATTCAAGCATGGCCTGGATTTTGGCAGCTAATCGCATTTGATGATTGCTGGCATGAAGTGGAAGATTTTAGTATATAACCCAAAATATCGTCTAATCACCAAAGGTGGTATAATGCATGGCAATCTTAAATATGCTTCGAAGTACACGCCATGAATTAATGCATCGCAATCGGGACATGGCTCGGGTAACTTTATTTTTGCTATTACGAAATCGCCAGTTGCTGATGTCGATAGCCGATAGTGCTACGCCTTATCACATCGAGGAATAGAAGGGGTGGCTTTTAAATGGTGTGCTTTTCCTTGCTCCGATATCCGATAGCGATTTGCCTTTTCAGATCAGAGTAATCCAATGGGTCTTTTATGCATGTTTCCTTATTATTGCGATATACGATCTTTCGATCGCTTTATCGTAATAATACAAAGTTTTATGATTTATTTTAAAAGATCCATTTTATTATTATTTTAAAAGGTGTATCATATTTTGGTCGGACCTTTTAATGAGGGTTTTTCTAATAGTGAGTTGATACCAAATTATTCACACATCTATATTTAAAAAGGGACCCATTTCATATTATGATTTTTTTAAGAAAAAATTTATGAAATGGGGGGGTTGTTGTATAGCACAACACTTTCCAAGAGACAAAAATGCAAAATACATCCTTAAAATGTTAGGGTTTCTAATGGAATAATGTCTGTTGTAGAACAATGTGTTGTGACTCAAGTTTAAAAACTAATGCCCAAATACCAAGAGTAATAGCGTCTGACAACAGTTTGATAACCAAACTATATTCAGCTATGTTATTAGTTGTATGACCTAAACAGATACCATGTAAACTCACTAACTCATCATTCAGAGCAAAGAGTGCCCACGTAGTAGAAAACAAAATTTGTGTACTACAACAAGCGCTATCAGTGAAATCGACATAAGGAAGAGGGTTTGTTGACATCTGCAAACCAAGTGGAACACGCGGTAAGCAGGGGAAAACATGTTTACAAAAATGCAAGCAATCACACCAAAATACTACAACAACTAATTTCCATCATAGTCCACTAATTCATATGCACCCTTTTCTAATACTCATTTAATAATATAAAGTCCATGCCACATAGGTTTGAACTTTCTAACACCTAATTTGTCATTAGCTTGATCATACAGTAAGATCAAGTCACCTTCTGTGTATGTATGAGGGGTCACAATTTTATCATAATGAGCTTTAAACCATCTCTTTTGAGTCTTAGTTACCAATGCGGAAATTTGGCGAGTCTTTTCAAGATGTTCTAGGTAAAGAAACTATTCTTCCTCAAGTGAAGTACCAGGAAGTGGTTCGATATCTAGCATGAATGATGGGATTTCACATTTGATAGGTAGGGTGGCTTTCAGACCATATACCAATTGGAAAGGTGTAAATCTCATTGTCATTTTAGCTGCAGTTCGGTAAGCTCGTAAGGCCAAAAAAATCACGATATGTCATTTCTTTTTGTGCATCATAATGGTTCGTTGAAACATAGTGACCAAACCTTTATTGACAACTTCAACTTAGCCATTGGCCTATGGGTAATACAGAGTTGAGCTATCATGAAATAATCCCAACTAAAAATTGAGTTATGTCATCATGTGATTTTGGAAATGGTAGCTATATTCGGTGACTATGGCTTGTGGTACACTGAACCGATCTAAGCATAGTTTAACAGAAATAGAGTCGTAATTTCACTATCGGCATTGTAGGTAGGCATCACCTCGACCCATTTTGTAAAATAATCAATAAAAATGATGATGTATCCAAGCCCTCAACCGAGTGAGGGTTACAAGTCATAAAATCAATGCCCCATTTGGAAAATGGTCCAACGATGATAATGGGGGTAAGGGAGCAGGTGGGGTTCATTGTTTCCAGCTGTAGCTCTGGCATGCATGACATTTTTGGACTACAAGAATGCAATCTTCGAAAATAGAGGACCAAAAATAACTAGCACGAAGGATCTTTTGAGTGGTAGCATATCCTGGCATATAACCACCACAAGCTCTAGAGTAGAAATCATTTAAAGGCTTCTCAACTTCCTCGTGTGTCAAACACAATCGAAGGACTAAATCCACACCAGGGCAATATAAAGTATCCCCAATAATGCAACAGGGTTGGGATTGTGCCGGATTTGACTTCGTTCAGAGCGAGATAGATCTGATCTAAAGGTATGAGTTTGGAGATATAGTATGATATCTTCATACCATGGATTGTGGGTGCTAATAAGGAAGAGAGATTCATCAAGAATTAGCTCATTAGATATAGTACTAGTGTTGGTAGAGGGAAGGTCAGAAATCAATTCATCAAAAACTAGTGATTTCTTAAACTTAGCTTTAGTAAACTCTAAGTGAAACTCATGTAGGATGACAATCCATTTATAGTATTTTCCCCCAACTAACTATCGAGACAGAATTTAAGTCATGGGGCTACAATCATTTATCATTATAGTTTTTCGTAGGAGGATGTAGTGGCGAAAACATTGGACAACGTGAACTATTGTCAATGCCAATTTTTCTACTTTTTCATGTTTAGTCTCAACATCAAATGGTACTGTCAATCACAGAAAAGTATAGGAAATAATCATGATGGTGATCAAGAGGATGCAACAAAGGTGTGATAATGAGTGCGGCATTTAAAGCATCAAAGGACTTCTTAGCAAATTCATCCAAAATGAATGGGACCCCTTACTTAAAAAGGAAATTAAAACCCATGCCAAGCTCAACGCAGTTTGGGACAAAGCGATGCAAGAAGTTTTCCTTCCCTAGCAAACCCTGAAGTTGGTGTAAAGAAGATGGAGGCGGTAGATTGACAATGGCCTCCACCTTGTTAGGAACAATTCAAATGCCTTCTTTGGAAACTTCTAATCCTAAGAGATTACCAGATTCCACGCAAAAGGCACACTTACGAGGATTTAACCAGATATTTTAGTGTCGGTAGCAAATAAAATTGGCTCATAAGTGAGCCAAATGGTCTCGATCTTTAGACGAGTGTGTTGGTAAATCATCAAGATACAACTAGATGATATGCTTGATTAGTAGGAAGGATATTAATCTAGTTATATCTAGAAAATCCATCAATAAAGGAAAATATTTCATTCCCATCACATTTGTCAATAATCTGGTTGATAAAGGGAGTACAGTAATTATCCTTAGGTTAGGCTCGATTAATATCATGATAATCAACACAGACATGTATGGTTCCCTACTTTTTAGTTACTAGAATGATATTGGGAACCCAGTCAGTCAGTGGTATGGGGTAAATAAAGTGAGCTATGAGAAGCTTTTCAACTTCATATTTAACGGCAGCTGCCTTCCTTGGGTGCACCGGACAAAGAATTTTTCGAACAGGTTTCACATCCAGGTAGGTTGGGCTCTCATGCACTACAATACTTAGATCTATTCCAGGCATTTCTTCATAAGTTCAGGCAAATATATCACGAAATTATTTGAATAGGGTCGTATAGATATTAATCTCATTGGGATAACAAGAGGCACCTATGTGAATGTTTTAGACTATCCCCAGTTTCACAGAGATGTCGAAGGGCATGGTTGCTGATATTTTTCCTAAATTTCCTTCAAACAACACCTCGTGAACCAAGATAGATATCTGAGAAGGAGTAATCGTTGCATGGGAAACTAAATCCTCTAGACATGTAGGAATCACACCAAGGTTGGGAAGAAAAGAGGAACGATGAAGAATATCATTCCAAGGGGTTTATGCAAGAGAAATTACTTCAGTGATGTTTTTTTCAGTGGGGAAAGTCTCATTCAAAGTATCTTCAGAATCTAAAGAACCAAGCCAAGAAGTTTGTGAATACAAGTCTAGGACCATACTCAATCGATCATGGTTTCAGATGCAACCACAGAACCCATAAGGATAGCTTGATAAGCTTGTTCGATGGGTTTAAGTGGCATGTTGTCACCAAAATTATCAATCTTATCAGGGCTAGGAATGATCCAAGGGTCATTACTAGACAAGATCATGTTAACTGAGGTAACATTGGTGGGAGGAGGAAGGGAAAATTTTCCCATTAAGGTAGAGTCTTTGGAAATACATGCTCCGACATTTTCATAAGGAATGTTGATTTTCCCAACATAAGGTACATTACTGGTTGAGGAGTGTTGGGACAAGGTCCCCTAGGGTAAATTTTGTAATTAATTTTGTTAATTATGTAAATTATCCACATTTTGAGGGAGCAGAGCATGAAGGTCATAGGAGTCAAAAGAGACTTTAGTCCCTTAGTTCATTAGAAGATAGGATGTTTTGTGACCCATCCGTGGTTCGTGAACCATGGAATTGTAATGAAAGAAGCTATATAAAGGAGTCATAGTGAGTCATAGGAATAAGTTAATTGAAGATCATTGTATGGGAAAGTAATCTGAGGCAGGAAAGTTTGTTTCCTGTACTTAGGCGAAGGGGAAGGCTCCTACAGCTGAATTCACGAAGAGCTTAGTAAGTCTACAAGCTGAGTGCTTAGGCCCCTACAGCTGTGTGTGCAGGAAAGACGAGTCGGTAATAGAAGCATCATATCTAATAAATAATATTTTGGAGCAATAATTGTGTATATGTTCCTGTATATTTACTTACGCAATTTATGTGTATTCACTCTGTTTTCTTCAATCATCTAAAAAAACACTTAATTAACTCGCGAAAGTGGTATATCTACATGTTTACTTGTTATCATGAATGTTTAAAGTGTTTTGCGAAGGGTTATATTATATTTATGTAAGTTACTGTGATTTATGCACTTTAAGGGTTAGGGCTCATGAAGATCAAGGTAAAGCCATAGAATTAATGTAAACCCATCACATAGACCTCTGGATGCAGAAACTTGGTTCTGTCATCCCCTAATGCTACTTCGGGTGAGACTGTAGCCTGCACTACACGGGTTGTTTCCCAAAGGGCCAACAGTTTAGGGTTTTGTTGGTTGGCGCAGCTAACTCTAAACCTAGGCTAGGATCCCCCAAGCCAACAAATGGTTCTGTTGCCGGGATAAGGATTTGTCTAAGGAATGTGTGATCTCAAATAAATGGTTCTGAACTAAGAAGGAAATCGATAAGTGGATAGATCAGAAACTGCACGAATTTATAGACCAGGAAAACAGGAATTTGCAACTATCAAAGGAAGAGTGGTTGAATAGATACATATGTACAGACGATCACGAGATCTTCTTCTTCCCTTTTCCTTTCGAATTACTCCAGTGGTTATGTTATCACTAGGCTAGAATAGGCTGGGTTGTGTCAAACTGGAACCAAGTGTAACTATTTCATACTAATTGAACTGGAATTTAGTCCTTCCAATATGAGAGGGCTCTCTCAAAATATTTATAAAATGACTGTAATAAACTCAAAAATTCAGATGACCAACTCTGATCTCTTTTTGTGATTTTGTAAGTGAAGAAAAATGTGATGATTGCCACCATTGGGCATGGAGTCAAACTAAAACAAATTATGATCAACAGTAGTGTTTAATGGAAGTTGAAGCATCTCTGGCTTTGAAAATGATACAAATGAACACCCATAATCGTATATAGTAAATAAAGGAAATTGGAGCAATTTGACAAGATTTCCAAGTAATCAAGATACTATGTGAAACAATATGAAAAAAACCGATAAAATCCATGACATGAATCTCAGGTACAAAACATAGTTGCTATAGATTTTCTATTAAAAGATCAAAATATTACATAAGGTTAGTTGTTCACATTCTCTGTCTATCTGTCTCAAAGTCAAAAATATACTTATTTACAGAGAAAAGATCTCTTTACATATCTTATCACCTAGGCCAAATTCGATTCACTATTTTAGAGACTTGTTTCTAATTTTCTTCTAACTAAAAGAGTTTTCATAGGGATTTTTTGTCTTACCAGAGTTTAAATACAAATAGGAATCACATCAAAATAGAATTGATCTAACTGTTATAACAATTTAGGAAAATTGCAAATGTTTGTTGTGTTGGCACTGTATTTATGGAAATTCAGAACATCCAGACTTTTGAATCCTGTTGTGTTGTTTCTAGGCCTATGTTGGCACAAAAGAGTCATCAAGGGAGGAGACCCTAGGTTTAGGTGCAAAGGGCCAACAATGGACTGATGTATTCTAGGACATTTTCACCCTACCCGGGGGGGTAAGGAGTCTCACCTAAGGCGTGTCACAACCAAAACTAAGAATGGTTCAACATGGGATCAAGGATGTGTCAACCATTAATATATATAACCATCATCATATACATGTTTGATACAACAACATACCATTCAATGCTAAGCAACTACTACATGCATGAATCTTACATGATAATTAAAATTTTAAGTGGGTTTATACATCATAAATAGCCATTCGCATCATGCTAGTAGACTAGTCTAGACCTTAATTCATATTAAATCAACGAAGGAACATTACATAACATATCAGCATCAGCCACAGTTGATTACAAGGAATACATGATTATAGTTTCAGGTGTTCAATCTTCAACTCCAAGGTCCTTCTTGGTCATATCCCTACACCCTGGTTCTATCCAGCTACAACCATCTAACAACCAACCCTTCTCCTTACGAGTCTCTTCTTTTATATTTCCCTTGTGGCCTGGACTACCAGTTCTTGCTCGACTGTTCCTTCCCTTGGCTGCTACCCCTCCGCCTTGTCCACTTGGCTACCTATGCCTTCTACTGACACTTTTCTGCAACCACCCTGCAAGTACTTGTTCTTGCTTTCCTCCTAGTTGTCCTCCTCGCAACTTGACCGTTGTTGCCGCCATGCTTTTCCTCCTCATTCTATGGCAAGAAAAAATAATCAAAATCTTTTCAAAATCAAAACAAAGGCCTCAGTAAGACCTGACCACAATTCTTTGACTTGTCCCCGAGTCAATTCATTTCGATCTCGGTTGGTCCTATTGGTGTTCCCGTGGGTGCTCTGGTTGGTGGTTAAACTATTGGTTGTGCTGACTCTATTGACTGATGGGTTGATGCTTCTTTTATTTCAGCCAACACTTGTAGGGTTTCGTCTGCTCCCCTTGCACTTTCCTCCTTTTGCTGCCACCCCTGTTTCAAACAAAGGCTCCAACTTCGGAACAGCTGATATTTCCTGCTCCCTGAATTCTTTGTATTTCCGCAGGGCGGCTTCCCATATGGTGAGGATTGTGTCAGCCTATTGAGTGAAGTCTTCAGCCATATTAGACATTAACTCAGTTGGTTGTTGACTTTGTAGATTGTCGAATTGTTCTTCGTAGGTGTTGCAAACCTCCTTTAGAGCCAGAACTTGTAGATGGACCGGCAAGCACAGGTCTCTTATCACCCTTTTAGTTCTTGTTGACTCTTCCTTGATCTGATCTACCTTTGCTTTGATTGCAGTGATCTGTTCATTAATATGTTGAAGGTGGATAGAATCCATGCAGTCTCTTGAACTGGCGAACAATATCTATATTTTTCTCTCTCATGGGATATATTAGATGATTTTTCAATGCCAAGCTTCCTGGCAAGTCATGAACTTTATCCATCAGGTTATAGCTGTCTACGAGTGCATTGGTGAGTTCTCATTTCTTTACTTCTACTTCATTGGTCTTGCCCTCAATGGTCCTCTCATAAATCTCGACTGGGTTTGGCATCATTGATATCCCCGTCTCCAGTTTCTTTCTCATATCAGCATTTGTGGCTACTAGATTTGAGCATGTTATTTCGATATGGTCACAACAACTCACCAACGTGCAGACTGTAATATTTTCTGGGGCTTCCATTTTTGCATCAATGATCATTGGCCATAACAATCGGAATCTCTGCGTTACCTGGTCAACCTATCCTTGCAAATTTGTATTTGCACGTCGAAGGTGATCTCACTCTTCCATCACCTCCTGCAGCTGTTGTCTTTGCTACTTATGCTCTTTGGCCAAATCATCATTTATCTTCTCATCCCTTTGTAATACCTTTTGTATGAATGCAAATAGTTACACGAAGGACCAGTGTTGTAGTGTATCAGCTTGCATAGTGTTGGGTTTTGGAAAATTTTGTTGTATTGGCAGGTCGCTGGCTATGTATTTCTCTGAGTGGCAGGTGGGTGAATGAATGGCCTGTGACTATGGGGTGAAATGGGGAGTGGAGGAGACAATATTAGGGTTCAGGACCCCCAAGAAATTTATTGGAAAGAGTGGCTGGTATGGTTCAACCCTTTCCTCTTGTAGAATAGTTTTGTTTGGGCATTTTTCTTGTGGTGGGTCTGACCTAAAGAGTAGAGATACTAGTGATGTTTGTTGGGTACCACTGGAAGAGGTGGCATCCTTAAACTTCTATGTTGACTCAACTTCCATTTCTATAGTTATTCATCATCTGCTAGAAGGGATGGTTTCTAACATGGTCGTGGAAGTGGAGGCTGTGTGCAAGGAATATTTCCATGACTGATGTAGGATGGTGGAGGTGGTGGGTGGAATTTATTCGACTATGAGGGATGCAAAGACTAAACGTTTAACCTCATCAGTAAGGTCGAAAATTTTAATTATCAGAGCCGTTCTTGGCTTTTTAATAGCAGGGTTACAAATAACTCTTTTCTTCTTGGGCTTGGGCACTGTTGGCTGGGATGGAGTGTGAGCAACCCTAGTGGGAAGTTTCATAGCCAACGGAATTGCAACAATGGGCAAAGACATAGTGGAACCTTGAAATTGCAGGGGTTGGTTACTATCACTTGATTTCCCATCAAAACTTACAATTTTCTACCTCAGCATGAACATTTTCTCCTCCATTTGCAACAGCATTGGGTGGAGGTCATCTTCAGTTGGACTCTTTCTATTGATTTCCCCTACTTCTCCCTCTTGCCCTTGTGGCTTTAAGGACCTGAACAAATATTTGTACTTCCCCTTAGTAATCTTGTAGGCCACCCCCAACCATAATCCCAACTCACTATGTAGTGTCGCTTCAATCAGAACGAATTTTTGTGGCCTCATCTTGAATGCTTTAGGATGGATGCACCACAGTCGAAGGTAGATGTGCCCATGTGAGGTTCTGAACCAAACTTCTCCAAAAAACTCAACTAGAAGAGTTTTGGAAATGTTGGAAAATCTACAACGTTTATATAAAAAAGACAAGAATGTGTCACAAGAGGAGGTCGAAGAACCCTGTTACTCAAGTAGTGAACCTAAATCTATGAATCTTGCAGATAATGAGAAGAAGAGAAGGACGAAGTCAAAGAAAGTGTCCTAGAAAATAAATTCTAAGAATATTTAATATGTTCCTATTAATGCTTAAGTTTCTAGTCATCACTACTAAGAGGATGAGGAAAAAACATAAGAGAGCCCATGGTGCTTTGAAGGTAAGCTATTTTTTGTGATAAATGTAAAGAAAGTGGTCATTCATTATCTATATGTTCATTTAAATCACTCGAAGATAGAATTAGCCATGCATATAGTAGTAGTAATGAAGATAGACCTACTTTAGTAGCAATGACAAATGAGGGATCCTCTCAAGAATAAGAGAGTATATCCTATGAAGAGAATATGGATTTCAGTGGAAGTGATGATGGTGGATTACTCCTAAGACCTGTGGAATATTCCATGGACACAAAGATGTATTTATATCTCTATTGTGGCTTAGCTAGCACCTATGATAGAGAATAAAAGGATCTAGATGAAAGGATCTATTTTAGAAACAAGTTGGTCTCTGTTTTAAAGGAGATCAAGGAGCTATCATAAGAAAATCTCAAGCAAAAGGAGCATGTGCACAAATACAAGCTTGAGAATGAGAAGTCGAGCAAAACGATTGTTGACCTAAATGCTCAACAAGAAGAGGCTAGCAAGCTTAATGGGATATTGACCAATGAGATAAATGATAAAGAAGCTCACTATGAGAGAGTATAAAAAGAAGTAGTCTCGTTGAGACATGACATAGAAAGGGAAAATAAAGAGATGCCTCAATATGAAAAGCTTTAGGAGAGAAATAAAGCCTTGGATGAGATGATTTCTAAGAAAGGATTTCCTCTCATTAAGGATGGTTTGTGTTTCAAAGAATAACCAAGCTCCAAGAATGAAAAGGTTTGAAGGTCAACCACCCATGTAAGGGTAGTTGAAAATTCCAACAACAACAAAAGAAAGGAAATTGTTTGAAAAAGACAACAACAAGAGAAGAGAAGACAACAACAGGATTCTAAGCAGCATTAGTAAGGAGAGAAACATAAGAAAGCCAAAAAACAACAAGAAGGAGTGTAAGACAGTAGTGAAAACTTCCATAAAAGGCATATTAAGAACCAAAAGAAGTCCTTTCCCCCTCAAGGGCAAAGCCTTCAAAGAAAAGGTAACTTCTACTATCAAAATCATTTTCATGGTTACTATTTTTCTTACAACAATTATGGGCATAAATCCATAGATTGTAGATGGCATGAAAGAAAATGAGATGTGTTGAGTAGCATCAATCCAACAATGCGCAAAGTGGCTAAGAGAAATCATATTGGTGGAAGTAGTGGATTTAATAAGAATGTTACTATTTATGAAAATTCCTTTGCCCCATTCTTAAGTAAAGTGGAATACTTAAATTGTGGTAAGTTTGGACAAAAAAGAGAAGGCTACAAACATAAGAATCCTAGGCATTCATCCCATATGATGCAGCGAAATGAAACAACTCAACTAGTGAAGATGAGAAGAAATAATGGAGCTGATGGATACAAGTTTGTCTTCAAAGCTCTGTTTCAAAGGAGAAAGTTGAACAGAGGATAAATAAGTTGGAAGAAATATTCTCTTACCTTTGTAGTAGACCCCTATATTATTTTCAATTGTAATGAGTGCAATCCTAAAGTGATGAACGGGAGCAGTAAAGTAACAACCTTCTCCCACATTCACCCAAGCTAATTGTTCCACTAGGGTAAACATGTGATGAAGAGTTAAAACAATATGATTAAGCTCCCTAAGTGTAGTTAAGGAAGTGGAACTGAAGAACCAACACTTCACAGACCTCCCTAAGGTGCTACAAGACTACATGGAGCTAATCCACATCCCCAGGTGCCCAACCCCTGACTTAACCTAGCCTTTCAATGAATTAAATCCCTAGTCACTCCCATGACATGGGCACGCATGTGACTAGGACTGTCCAGTTTCTCCCACAATGCCTACAAGGGAGAGACTATAGTCTCTTTTCAGCCAATTTTGTGCCATAGACTATGAGACTTAAGCCACTTTTCAGGGTTAGTCTCAAAGCCACTGCTCAAAACTTGTTGAGACTTTCTAATACAATAAATGACACCAAGAAAAAGCCTCTAACACAAACTTGATCAATGAATTGACCTAACCAAGCCCAACCATGACAGAAATTTCATCAAACATGTCACAAATATACAATCTACAGGTCATAACAGATCTGAGCATAAGGGTCTCATACTTATCTGAGAATCACTAAGAATAATTGATGCCTTATCACATAAGCTACATTATCATCTATTAGGTCATCCATTGATTATTGTTTCACATAATAAACAAAATATGATGACAACCATACATCATAACTGTGATAAAACATGCTTATAACCAACAAATAACCTGACATATATCAATTAGGAAATAATCATTAAATCCACATAAAATCAGGTACCTTTACTCATGAACATACCAAGGGAAAAACATCTCTTATTAACACATGCAAATACAACCAACTTAGGGACTTCCACATACCACCCGACCACAAACTAGGCCGAACCAAATATTTCTTTCACCCATTCACTCTCGTGCCATATTCCAAGCACGAATGTGAGATCTCATGAAACACATCCAACAAAACCAATCCAAGGCTTCTAGAGGCCAAACCACCTCAACCCTCAACTAGTAATTCCACCTCATGGTTAGACATCACTAACTACCACCAGATTAGTCTCCACCCAAGCTATCCAGGGCTATAAAGCATTTGTTCCTACCAAGGCTTCGAAGACTAGTAATTCAACCCACAATTGTTGCTGAACTCTAGAGCATTTTTCCAACCAAGGCTTCAGGACTAGTAACTCAACCCACTAAGGACTCCAGAGCATTTTTCCAACCAAGGCTCCAGGACTAGTAACTTAACCCAAGATGTTACAGGGCTCCAGTGTGTTTTTCCAACCAGAGCTCTAGGGACTAATAACTCAAACCATAGCTAAAGGAATATGAGAACCACCCAGAAGACAAAAGTAAAGAAACCCACAACATCATGGCTAGCCATGAAATGGAAAGATAAAGAAAAAACACCTTTAATCTAAGCATTCCTACATGTCAATGACAAATCATACCCAAGAAACCACATGCATATGCCATGCATGCCAAAACTAGCAACGAAATCATACATGCAACTCGGTACCTGCGTGATAGCAACATAACATAAATACATAAAGACATACACCATGAGAAACATACACATGAACACCGAGGTTTAATGTGGAAACCCTCAGGGAGAAAAACCACCCAAGCTTATTTTTTATTGTGATGTAAATAAGAGTACCTACTTTATTACATCAAAAAACATTTGTTAGCCACCACTCACAAGAAGCACCAACTCCATTTGATTGTTTCCTATCACCCACTAGCAAGAAGCACAAACCCCCCCTTTTTGTAGACACTTCATCAACTTACCAAAAGCACCATGTGAAGCACCAACTTGTAGCTCCTTCGAAAGCACAAACTTGTAGGAGGCACAAACCCCCTCTTTTTGTAGACACTTCGTCAACTTACCAAAAGCACCATGTGAAGCACCAACTTATAACTCCTTCGAAAGCACAAACTTGTAGGAGGCACAGACCCCCAAGATTTCTTCTGACACCCACTAGAGATGGAAGCACCAGCTTCTTGTGCGTAATTTCTGTTAGGGTCCTATGATTATAGGAAATCTGATGATTCAAATCTTATTTGTTGCTCTCATGATGAATATTTTGGCTTGCTGACTCGCTCTACTTCCTCTCCATTTTGCATCATCCTTTACTCAGCTTCATGCTTTATCACCCACTCTCCTTGTTAATTCATCTGAATATTACCGAGCATAATCCTAATACCTTCTTTCAAATCATTAAGAATAGCTTTGTGTGACAAAAATGTTATATATTGTAGAGCTTATGGTTTTAAAGCCTTGGATTTTATTGAAATTTGCATAAAAAATATGCTTGAAAGCTTACCTCCCGCTCCATCTCCATGTGACGTGCATTCAAAATACCTAAGCCTATCACACCTAACACCAAGCACAATTGGGTAGCCTTGGGCTTATTTTGTCAAAACATAATGTAACTATGGGCTTATATAAACCATCATGAAGAATGTTCCCTTGTGAATGTGGGATAAATCCCATAGAGTGTATATATATATAGATATATAATCCATATTTTTACCCCTTACTTCACAAAACCCTATTAATATAAAGTTTTGGACTTTATATTAATTTCTCCCCGCAAGCCTATACTACCTCCCCCCTGCAAAGTCAACCAATGGCCCACCTCACACTAAGAATTAAACCCCCTTCATTTTTATTTGCATCAAGATTTGTAAAAATAAATGAACGGTTAAAATTCCATATCGCACGCTCATTTCATCCAATAATTAACACTCAAAAATCATGCGAGATTAGTGGTTTTTCCAGCCCACCTTTTTGCTATGTGGCAGCCCCACATTGTATCGCGTCCTCTAAAAAAATACCACCTACCATTTTAAAGCGATGTGATAAACCATTAACTTTTTTGGTTTTGAATCTTATAAATGTTACGGGAATATAGGGTGGATTAAGTTCAAGTGAAATACAGAGATATGAGAATGCGGTAATATTTCAGAGCTACCGGTGAAACCATACTTGAGGTAAAATTATATAGCTACTGACGATATGAGACTAAGGTTTTGAAATGAGATTCATAGGTAAAATGGTTTTACAGTGACACGTGAAATAAAATTCATGATGCCATGAATTTATTAGAGAAAATAAAAGGGAAAATTTCACATGAAATTAATGTACAAGAGAGTAAAGATAGTATTCATGTAAATGCATTTCACCATAGAAGATTAAGGTGAAATCAATTTACAGGCATGGTGAAATCAATTTACAGGTGTAAAATCATGTTGTAGGTGAAAGTAAAAGAATAAAGTGAGAATACTCTTCCAACCATACAAATAAACATAGATAAAAGGAATTTACAGAGGAAGGAGTAATAGGAACAAAACTACACATGGTTTTGTGAATTCATGGAAAGAGAAAACAAAACCACCGATTTGAAACAACACATAGTTTTGTAGAAATTTAACTATAAATTTGAAAACTATAGGACAAATCAAAAGAATGTAACATCAAACCAACTTCATTAGAATCTAGCCCTTCCAATCCCAGAGAGGGCTCTCTCTGTAAAATTTATCTTTATTGCTTGAAAAATATTAGACTAGTTATGATTGTACTTGGGTTTTCGGTTTTGATTTGGGTTTTGGAAGGCTAATTGTATTTAATTAAATTAACCTCTATTGGGAAAATGGAGTCAAGAAGTAAACTGGATGGTTGCATCAATTTTTCATAGAGTAAACTCAGGGAAAGTTAGGAATATTTACTGGATCTTTCAGAATAATAAGTGGATGATTGCAAAACAATGAAAAACTTCAGCAAAACTAAAAAGAAATTAAGAATTCTTTAGTGTGGCATTTAGTCAATCAGGAAGAACTAAAGAGCAGTCAAGAATTCTTTAGTGTGGCCTTCAATAGAAAACACACTGATTGTATATGATGATAGAACAATGAAAACCTTCAGCAGAACTAAAGATAAATTAAGAATTCTTTAGTATGGCATTTAGTCAATCAGGTAGAACTAAGGAGCAGCCAAGAATTCTTTAGTGTGGCCTTTAGTAGAAAACATACATATTGCAACAATAGCCAGAATAAGGGACTCAAAAGTAAATCCTATCCATCACATTTCTGTTTTGCAATTGCAATTTAGATGATTATAGTGAAGAGATGACAGTGAAACATTTTAACATAAGAAGAACATCCCCAGTATTTAAGCCACAAGAATCCTATGAATGGTATGATTAGTATTGACGATCCAGTGCTTAAAAAAGAATCTTACAACGCTCCAACAGATCACTAATATTTCCGATCTCAAACAATCGACCTCTAATACTTCAAAAGCAACAATATTTATACAAAATTTACAAGCTGTTTACAATAATTGCTGTCTCTAATAGACAAGACATTTTTAGACTATAGATGAACTAAAAGATCTAACTGCTGCAGAATAATAGTTATGGTGGAATGTGTTGTGCAAATACTATTGTTGTGGAAGTGGGAGCAGGTAGGATGTGGACCCAAATTTGTGGCTGTGCTGGCAGATGAACTAGAAGATGCAAATGTATCTCTCTTTTTCTTAATAATTCACTCAACTCCTTGCTGATCCTCTGACTTGATAATCTGAGACTTCCCTCACTGATGGTAGATCTTGTTGTTTTATCATTCATTAGTGTCACAAGATATTTTGGAAAGTTTATAATAATATATATATTTGAATAATATTTCCAAAATATTTTAAATTAAATTTATAGTTAAATTTCTACAAAACTATGTGTTGTTTCAAATCGGTGGTTTTGTTTTCTCTTTCCATGAATTCACAAAACCATGTGTAGTTTTGTTCCTATTACTCCTTCCTCTGTAAA
>Ga0139314_100109_pt1 | contig 15914 bp, 9 predicted proteins | sample In2P11_FD_99376 | JGI IMG/M metagenome (GOLD analysis project Ga0139314, IMG submission 99376)
TTGATGTCTTAATGACACTCTCTTTTTCCGCCGTCGCATTCATTTTCCTTCTTTTAGAAGAACTTGGCTCGCCATTATATTGATACAGGTCTGAAGCACCAAATGAAAAGAAAGCGCGATAAGTAGCTGTGGTTAAGAGAGATAGCTTAGCGTTCAAAGGGTGGAAAAAAGCTTCTGAAAAGGGCATCATCTGCCTATGGAGGTCGGTATGTTTACCAGCGCACGAACTAGCACGAGGTGCGGGTCCAAGTGATTATATATAGATATACATCTATATAAGATATAATAACAACTAGCTTGGAATGTGTTACCATCATGAAACGTATATAATCGGGATGCCTACCGAACACCAGGGAGAGGGGTAAAGCGCTAATGTGGGCTACAGCTATAGCTATTAGGAGCCTTTCCTTCATGAAGAAAACAGCTTTCCGAATAGAAAGTGCTTGGTCTGGCCCCCCGAAATAGATACGCTCCCTGTTCCCCGTATGAGCAAGAACCAGTATGAAAAAGGGGTGACGAGAGGTATTGAACTACTGCGGATACAATGACAATATCAAAAATTTCAGGTGGGTAAGTGAGATCGGAATCATCAACCGGACTTCAACTATCTGGGTAGGTAAGGAATCATCGACCGACAGGTATGACTAAGGCGATCACTAAATCGATTTGGCGCTAAGACCCGTATCAATATAATGGCGAGCCAAGTTCTTCTAAAAGAAGGAAAATGAATGCGACGGCGGAAAAAGAGAGTGTCATTAAGACATCAACTGGTGTTGAAGAAACTAGGGCTGGCTTGGCAAGCCGTGAGCTCCGAGCCCACCCGGGTATCACCATTATCGGGAACGAGATGCCAACCAGCCCCTTCGAAGAATACCGAAGCGGATTTGAGTCCTAGCTTTCATCCGCCTGCCTCCAGCCATTGTTATACCGCCTACTCATTCAAGTTATTGCCCAGGCATTTCACATTCAGGTCCATAGCGGGCCTTCCGCTCCAGCACTATATACGTATATAGATGTCGAGTAGTTTCGGGATTGATTAAGGCCATTGGACCGATCAATGATTTGCTCTGGCCCGCTCAGTCCACCTGCTTTGGAACGATTCACTTGGATGCTCCAGCATGAATGAAGTGAAGGGAGGGACGGGTGAAAGGGATACCATGTTCAATCGCGTATCCAAGCAGGTTAGCCCTTTTCCTTTCTGGATGTTGGACTTTCGGAACGGGACTTGGCGAACCGAAACACCTAATCCAATTAGCTGGAAGAAGGGGATCGACCCGTGCGAGTAGCAGCGAGCGGAGGAGTTTTCACGTGTACGAGATAGTAGGAAATGTCGGGTCCCGCGGCCCCTAAGAGCTTATAGTAGGGAATGTCGATGGGCAATTGTCCTCTCCCGGTGGTCGAGCCATGCTTCGCATCCTCAATTATTCTATAAGCTGTGCTTCTCAGCTTTCAAATGGCAACAAGGAGATTCGAGTTGAGTTCCCTTCTCTTAGAATGGTTTTATTCACGTCGCTTTCAAAGTAAGGGTAAGGGCCCCTTTTAGAACGGGAATCTCGTATCTCCGGAAGTTGTATCAACCCGAAACTATAGAAGTGGGCACATCACATTACACAAAAAGGGGGAAGTGGCCTTTTCGATCATGCAAGCCTGGCCTTAAATAATAAGAATAGGGGGCGAACACCCCTTAAATCAAAATAGTAGGCAGCTTCATATTCCTATCCTGTTCGGTGCATTCCATTCCAACCCGGCCAGGGTTGATTCAATTTCTCTTGATCCAGCCTTCGCAGAACCATTTGTTGATCCAGTCGATGAAGCAAAGGCAGGAGCACAGCCAGGATCAGAAGCAAAGATCCCATTACCATAGCCAGATCGAGAGCCATATGTCATACGAAAGTCATATGTCATACGAAAGCCATGTATGTTCAGCATAGCGCCAAACAGGCTAAGCGTGAAACACAGGCTAAGCGACCCAAGGTATTAAGTGTAAGCGGGTTCTTAGGACCACTATAGGCGGAAGAAAAGCCCATAGCAATAGAAAGCAGGACAGCCAATCGCCAACCTCCATCCAAGCACAGCCTATAAGAGCAGCCCCAAGGTAAGACTAGTCAGAACTAGCTGCTGCTACCAACACGAATGTGATAAGACCAGTTTCCCATCCATCAGAAGCATAGGAGGTAGAGCTAGTTTACTTTGTTTACCCGGAATCAGTGAATGCGCCAGTTTATGGTGCCAGTGAAGCAGCACCCGTTTCAGTTCGAAAGCTAGTAGTTTCAGATCCTTCCGTTCGAGAGTAAGAGGCGGCTAGAGCATATAGGCACAGGTGGTCGGGGCAAAGGCGGATACAGATGCAGCAAAGTCAGTATACAAGGTAGAAACAGAACCATTTGACCCCGAAGTTTGGGTTTTATATCCCATTTTAGGTGCGAATACAAATCCACACCCTCCAGTAGCAAAGAGACGGGTAGCATAGGCATATTTAGATTGATACCCGGTATAAGTACCAGTTATTTAGCAAGGCACTCGTCGATAGCCATTCACCTGCTCGTCCAAATCTTTGCTTTGTGCCGCACATGACCCAGTAGCCATTTCTGAGTCCATCTATGCAAGGCCAAGTAGCAGTAGAGTGACCCACCTATTGGAGACAGAACAAGCGCGGCGCAGCTGACAACAAAACGAGAAAACAGATGGGTGAAAGTCAACAGTAAAGGTAAGCGGTTGGGACAGACAATTGAAAGGTATAGCAGGTTCTAAAGTAGGCAGCAGAGACAAAGGCAGAGCCATAGCTTGCATCTCTTCCATATCGAGATTGAGAACCTCTAGCAGCATATCTTCCAGATCAATAGGCATAGCCCGCAACCCCCTATGAAATAAATGAAAAAGGGTGGGGCAGCCCTGAGCGATATTGAAGTAATAGATAGTTTGGCCTTGTGTTATAGATTGATATCCAGCGACAGAGGCAGAGATGAAAGCAGGCAGGAGCAATTGAACCAGCACCCGCTTATGGATCAATTCAAGAGCCAGTTGATCAAGTTGAAGCACTCGTTTCCTCGCAATGGTAGAGACATAAGCTGAAGCATAGAAGGCAACAAAGACAGAGTGAGAGGCAAAGGTCGCAGTTTCATCGGTTGGAGATCGAGCATAAGAGGCGAAGGCTTCTTCGGTAGCAAATCCAATTATAGAGTCCCCAGCAACAGGGCAACAGGGAAGGAGGAAGCATTTGAGCTAGATCGAGACCCAGATCCCATTGAAGCACCTGTTGAAGCACTCATCGATGACCCAGTTACACCGGCCCGGAACCTATTGAAGTTGACCTAGAAGCAACACTTGCTGATTGAGTTTAGTTAGTTGTGGAACCTATTGAAGTTTATCTACAAGCAGTTGAAAAGCTAAAGCAGTTCTAGTCCCAGTCCTACCAGTTTCTAATCCAGATCCAGATCCACGTAGAGAGCACGACAATACTTCGATGAACATCATAGAATATAGGAACAACAGTGCACCTAGTAGGAACACTAGCTAATGGCGGAACAGCACTTGTAGAAACAACTAGAGATGCTTATAGCAACATATGCTTATATTAGAACACCACAGCTATTTTTTCTCAAGTGAGATTATGACGTTTAAGACAGTATTTCGAGGGGCGGAAATTGTACTAAATCTGTGGAACACAATCTACATACAGCCCAATCCAAACTCTTCACTGAACAAGCTCCACTCGGCAATCTGATTCTGCAATCTAATCCAGTCCCATCAAATATAGGTCGTATCCAACCTTAGCAATTTCAATATCCGTATCTGATCTAACGGAAAGAACCCTTCCTTAGCAAGTGACTTATCAATAGCTCGAATACATACCAATGCGTATCTATCTATATTTCTTTATTGGGTCCAATTATTTCAACTTGACTCATCGAAACTAGATAGATGGGGAGCCCTGTAAAGCAAGGAGGCCCGTATTGCGCTATTCATGAACAGATGGGAGGGGTTGGTTCATTGATGAGATATCAATGAGGAAATCTCATATGCAGTTCCTAGCTTAGGTGTTACGACATAAGTTATTGTTCCCATAAGCTCAGTTCCGATATCTGCTAATGTAGCTATAAGCTTTGTTCCGACAAATGCTGTTGTTCCAAGAAGCTTGGTGGATTAGCCTCGAATAGTTCTGGCATTTGGTAGTGTTCCAAGTAGTCATATTAAACTATCACTTCGGAGTGTTCCCACTTGTGGGGGTGAGGCTGCGTGTGTCAAAGTCTATGTCGGATAAACTCAATAGCCGTATCAAGCAACCGGTGCAATGATCATGATTGCTTCGCTTACCGGAGCTACTAGTGCTTACTTAGGTTCGAAAAACACATATGGATATGGGCACCTTCCACCTAGTCGGACATGGATCCGTCCCTGCCTTATTCTATCACCCCAGTCCCTTCAGCTCCTCAACAGCAAGTAAGGACAGGTACGGGCGGCTAATTTATTGATCTTGGAGGGTTAACATCTTAATCAATAGGTGATAAGAGCAATTACAGAGTGTTCCTAGGAGTGGTGTTCCAACATCTTCAACCATAATGAGTTGAGTCATCCAAACTGATTTTGGCTCCTCTACATGGTCCAGTTCCGACATGCGCTATTGTTCCCATAAGATTTGTTCCGACATAAGCTCTTTATCTAATAAGTCATGTTCCAACATAAGCAATGGTTCCAAGAAAGCGGTGTTCCAGCATTAGTACGTGTTCCTAGAATAGGTGTTCTGAGATTAGCTAGTGTTCCTAGTCGTTGTATTATTGTGGAGCTTGGATGGCATATTACTTAGCGTGGGCGGGGTATTCTTTGTGTGGATGGATGATTCATACGTGAAAATACACAGCAGGCAAAAGGAATAGGTATAAATGGACATGCTATTCAGTCGGAGGTTACACGCTTAGCTGGGCCGCTCAGATACAACTGCTCACACCGGAGCCACAGAGAGAGGCTATTCCGCCCTCACAAGATTGATAGGAATTTAGGCCCCAGTACTAGTCAATAAACTAAAAGATGCATAGACACGCACTGTAACTACCCAACCCGGTAAACTAAGCTAACTGGCTAACCCAATCTACTAACTTATAACGGTAAAACACCCAATCAACTAATGCACAGACATACGCACAGGTCCAACCCTGACCTAACTAAAAAGCTACCCTAAAAGGAAAGGAAGGGACACATGCAAATATATAAGGTCCAAACACTCTGAACCTAACTAAGCTACTTTGCAAGGGAAAGGAAGAGACACATGTGCGTATGTAAGCTTAGAACTAAGCCTGATCTAGCGAATTGACTGACGTATATGTTAGCACTGGGGCAACCAACCAATGCTACTAAGCTAGCTAACCACATGCACATCTATAAAGTACTGGTACGACCGCTGCTAACCACTGCTACTAGACTGGTGCACTAACCTAGCTAACAACTAACACAGCCGACCAACCCTACGACATGCACGTATGTTAGCACTGGTACAACCACCGCTAACCCCACCTATAATTAGGCTGGTTCACTAACACAGCTAACTCACATGCCCATCTGGAATATTATGTATATTACTACTCACCCCGTCTCGCTCAGCTTAAGTCCCCGAGCGACAGCGAAAGGCCCTATCCGTGCTATTCTATCGGGCCGCCATCGCTCTTATAAGTACCTCTTAGATGGGGATTTGATTTCTACCCTACTATTGGTTGTCGGTACTTTCATACAAATTGGCTTGAAACTACCGAAGGGTGCGTAAGCATGGCTCGACTAAAAGGAGAGGTCAAAACCTATTTGTTCAAGTCCATTCTGCGAAAAGCAAGTTTGGTCAGGAAGAATCAAATCCTAAAGGTTGGGTGGCTCAAGAAGTTGTTCCGTTGGGTCGATCCTAAAGACCTTCTGAAATACGATTGAAACTATCAAAAACCATGGGTTGTTGGGGGTCTAGGCATAATTCCCCATCCGGGTCTCAAAATTGACTTTTTTTTTTAGGCAAATATCTAATTGACAGGGCCCTACTTTGAAGCAAGATGTTAAAGCCATGCTGATTGTTCTGGTCCGTGAATTCATTTTCAAAAGCTTCTGAGATGCATGTTTTCCTATCTAGAACCTGTGTTTGTATGGGATTTGAGTCATATCCATCCACCCTCGACCTAGCATTTCTATTTAGTCAACTTTATGAATTCTGGCACTTAAATAGGGCCTGTGAAATCTCGTGCCTGATTCTGGGTTCCGTATGAAAGCATCCAGGTCGGGTGGTTCCGGTCAATAAATCTACCCAGCTCCATTCCGCCATTCCATCTATAATCGGGGGAGCGGGAAGCACTCTACTAAGAGTATTCGGCCAGCGAATTGACCATCCATAGCACAAGGCCCGCAGGACACACGATTAGGGTCTTGACACACCACTAGAAGTCCTTTTCACAATAGAGGCCTGGACACAACGTTATGTATGCCAGTTCATCCCACCCATTACGCTTTCAATAACAACACCCACCAATACACATTCGGCCTTCAGGAAGGACACAATACTCATTCAGCTTTCTGGAACCCATACTCATTACACAACTTCAGGAACCAATACCCAGAGTTCACACGGGGTGGTGAGGCAATACACCAGATTCAAAACACACATTGTTGAGGAAGGTTGGCCCAGACACCGATTGATTGAGATTGATTGATTGAGCGATTGATCAATTGTATTGATGGAACACATAGTTTGAGGTCAGGCAGGACTACGGACGATACAGTACGGGAAGGTACAAGGGAACGGGAAGACACCGAGTGAGTTAGTCACTACCACGCACAAGTGTCCTTTTCTCTTTATAATGTATAGCGCTTTTTGAGTTTTCTATTAGACGCGGCTTTACCAAAGGCTAATACATAAGAAGAACTCCTCTCCTCTCGATGGCGGCCTTATCAGTCGAGCACCTAAAGGTCCTCTTCAATTTACTTATTTGCCCCTCAAATAAGTCAAAAAATGGTCGAGCACCTAAAGGTGATGGCGGCCTTATCAGTCGAGCCTGCTTGCGCATCCTTAACAGTCGAGCCTGCTTACGCATCCTTATGGTCGAGCCCCCTAAAGGGTCCTTATCAGTCGAGCCCCCTGTCGGGTCCTTGCCCCCGGAGGGACAAGCGGCTTCGCACCTTTGGTTTGCGAACGAAAAGAAAGGTCCGGAGGGCTTGCGCTTCTGAGGGCAAGGAATGTATATCGCTTGTCTGTAATCAGACAAGGTGGGCCCGTCAAGCCGGTAGAGCCATGCCGGTAGAGATTGGTTGGATTGATAGTAGTGGAATGAGCCAGTAGAGAGAAACCCATATGGGCCAGTCAGGAGAGAAGCCCAGTAGCTGGGCCAGTCAAGAAGGATGGTGCCAGTCATGTGCATGAATGGGCCAATCAAGAAAGAAAGAAATGACATATATAATAGATCTCATTCATGACTGGAATCACTGGTCGAACTAAGCCTTCCATCCCCTTCCTGACCCTAGCATCCACTGGCAGGATCAAGTGGTATATGACTCAAATCCCATACCAACAGCGGTATCAGGCCTTGAAATGTGGTTTCAGCAGCACTAACCAATTCAGTAGATCCAGTAGCACAAGTAGCAGACCCAGACCTAGAACTAGTAGACCCAGGCGCAGCAGATCCAGTTGAACGAGCAGCAGCATCATAAACTTAGTTCACTCTTTTTTCAATATGAAATTGAACTGCAAATAATGAACAGCAAACAGTGAATAATAAGTCAACTGTAGACTTAAACAATAGCGTCAGCCCCTGTCCTAGCTTACCTTCGCTAAGTTCCATATCCAATTCCAAGGTCATTTCCAAACTTCTCCTGCTGCTACTGGTCGTGCTGGTACATAAGCTGGATTAATCGTATCAACCGAATCTAGCTCTGTATCAGTAACTCGACCTGGAAGGGATTTTGGTCAAGCTGCTACTGATGCTATATATATGACTCGTACTCGATCTGCTCGAACAATAACTGAATAGGGAACTCAAACTCGAACTGGTTTTGCTCGTGGAACCGGGCAAACTGTTTATTCCTCTGCAACTAGAGGATAGAGCCAGTCATCAGAAGCCTAGAACTAAAGGACCACCAAGCCCACGTCACCAAGTCCACGTCCGCCAAGTAAGGCACCCGCCAAGTAAGGCACCCGCCAAGGAGACACCAAGGTCCCGGAGGGGCTTGCGCTTCCTAGTGCAAGGAAGGACACCAAGTGAGTTAACCCGCCATACGCTAGCTAGAGAGTGTGCCTAGTTCCCAACAGACGACGAGAGAATAGATGTCCGCCAGGCGAGAAAAGAGATGTACCCGTTCAATCCATAACCCATGAAATCCAGACCTTAGATAGAGGCCATACCCCAACTTGCCGCTATGGAACACTGGTATGTTCCTACACCCACTTACATCTACGGAACCGTCAGGTTCCTACCTCGAATGGATGGAAGGAATGACAATCCCTCCAGTCGAGGTAAGAACGATTGTTCCGTAGAGTTGCTTTGTTCATCATTCCAGTGAAGTTCTCCTGTGTCCTATTGGTTCTATAACCTGCCTAGGTCTTGTTAGCGTAAGTAAGCAATCAAAAGTGGGAGTTTGTCTATGAGTTCTTAGTGGAGTGGTTGGTGGAGTGGTTGGTGGAGTGGTTGGTGGAGTTCTTGGAGTGAGTTGGGCTAAGGCAAGTAAGAAAGCAATCAATCCGTGAAGTTTGCTTTTGTGAGGTGTAAAGAAGAGAGACAGGTCTAAATCAAAATCCGGGTGGAAAGAAAAGGTCCGGAGGTCTTGCGCTTCCGAGTGCAAGGACCCGACAGGGGGCTCGACTGATAAGGACCCTTTAGGGGGCTCGACCATAAGCCCCCCCACCCAATAAGTAAATTGAAGAGGAGAAACGGGTGATTTAGAGGGTAGGTATCAAGATCGAAGATCTCAGGTATATCGAGACGGGCAGGAAGATCATCAATACGGACAGGTATCACTCGAGAGATAAGGCAGGCATCAAGATATCTTAGGCAAGGCAGTAAGTTGAAGGCGGGCAGGAAGGTCGAGAGAAGATATTGACTCAGACGGCAAGCAATTGATATATGGCAGCAAGTTTGATGAAGGCAGTTCGTGAGGTCGTTGAGTTAATATTTAGGTCAAAGGCAGTAAGTCAAGCGGTAGAAGGCAGGCAGGAAGCAGCACGTAAGTAAGCGCGCCCGTCGTTTGTTATTCTTCTCTTTATTGTGCGCCCATTTCTTCTGCCAGCAGCCGCCCTTTCATTTTGCTCGCCATCAATCTGGGTCCCTTTCAACCTAAAAGCAAATGATTCCATCCCGCCAAACATAGGGAAACTACATAAAAAGGCATAGTTGATGAAATAGAAAATAGACTTTAGTGCCCCCGAGGAGCCTTGGACCTTCAAAAAAGGTTGTCATGGGAGCAAGAAATTTCAATTTACTTATTGGGTGGGGGGGCTTATGGTCGAGCCTGCTTGCGCACCCTATGGAGCTTAGAAATGAGATATGAATGGCCCAACCCCCTACGGACCTTAACTCTGTCCATCCTTATCTATCTATCGCTCCTAATGCCCCTTGTAAGAAAAGACATAAAGCTTTCTATGGGGAATGATAGGTCTATGGCTATGGGGAATGATAGGATTAGATATGTTTCCTAGTGATGATGAGAGAGGTTCTAGTGATATTCATATAGGAGGGGTAGTGTTAGTGGCAAAGAAAGAGAGAGCGGTAACGGGGGTTCGGGGATCTCCCCGAGAATTCTCCCTATCCTGAGAGTGATGATCCTGAGAATCCTTAAACGGATGCGGTAGGAAGGCGAGGCAAGGGGGCTCGCCTGACGAAAGGAAGGCGAGGACGTGGCTCGAGCCCCCCCACCCAATAAGTAAATTGAAAGACGCTCACCTGACAACGTAAGGTGAAGAAGGGAAGCAATCCCGAGCATTCGGGGAATAAGCTAGAATGGTAATTCTGCTCATCTCTTCTCGTTGCTAAGCTAAGGTCCTGGGTCTCCGAGTCAGCCAGCGGCTTTTTCGAAGAATCCTGCACCCATGGGCATACGGCCTGGCAGGCCTTTCCTTTCAGCTTCATGGGCGTTGCCCCGTTCCCCAATCAGATGTTTGGATGTGAGCTATACTCCGCGAGGAGCCCCACGAGCGTATGGCCTTGCCATTTGACCTCTCTTCCCGTGTGGCTAGGAATGCTCAGTGACAACCTCTCAATCGTCACCGCCTGGCCTCTCTTGCTACCAGCAGGTCCCCGAGTCTAGTGTGGTCAGCACCAATCGCGTTCGGGCAACGAAGCTTACACTCATTCACACACATTGGTTCATCCTGCTACGCCCCGGGCCTTTTGCTCCTGTAACGTCAAGGCAAGGGTGGCCGGCCATTCTTTTGTCAAGGCCCAGGAATCAGCTGGGCATCCCAGCGGCGGGATTGGATACCCGCATCCGATCGAAGTTCAATTACTCGGGGGTCGCTTCGCAAAATACATTGCTTAAGACCAACGGGTCACACGACAGGTGCACGATCGACTTTGCACGCTTTCGGCCCTTGATCCGCCTTCGGCCTTGCTTCGTTATGCTCAGCAGCTTCAACAAGCCTGAAAGTTTCTTGCCGCCAATCACTCTGCCGGGAAAGCGCTGCTTTACGTTTTATCCTATGCGCCCTCCGAACGCTATGCGCTCCCCACCTTCGGACCTCGCAAAGAGAGAACTTTGTTTTCTGAAAGAGTTCTTCTCTCATTCGCGGAGCGAAGAAAGCGGGCTTCGCCCCAACTACCGCTATCCTTGGTAAACCCAAAGAGCGTAAGGAAGGGGAAGTTGCAGCCTCTCTCTGGGCCTCTGGAGAGGAGAGGGCGGGTAATAAAACGTCCTTGATCTCCACGGGTAGGGAGGAGAACGAAAATAGGCCGCCGATGGTGGCCATAGTAGGTTCGAGGATCTCACGCGGAGTGTTGCAGCAAGTCCTACTCTGGCGGCGTAGCAGCACCCCGGAGATCCATCGTACTAAAGCAATCCGAGAGGAACGATTTGGGTCATATTCGATCCTTTCCACAATGCCCATAGGTGAAGTGCTTCGTTTCGAATCAATTCTTCGCTGCAATCGCTTCGATCCACCCCCTCGGTGAAGAACCGTAGTACGCCCCGATGGATTTCTCCCAGCGGACTTCTCTGTACCAAAAGTGAATTGTCTAGGTGCTTTTCCCCGTAGGCAACTTTCTCTCGTTGTGTATTTCATAATCTTTCGATCGATTTCGGAAGGATACTGACTCCTCCTGCTCCTTTTCCGCGAGCGAGATCGTCGTCTTTTCGCGTTTCTCAAATATAGGGGAAGGAAAATGGAGGGAGGGGGCGCAGGAAATGAATATAGATCTAGAGCTCTGCGGCCTCTTATGTAATCGAAACGCGAAGCGATTTTCTTCTATATGTCATATTGCATCGAGCGAGAAAGAGTGTGATAAATGACATACCCCCGACCCCTATATATATATTTCAAGAAGCCGCATCGATCCTGTCAACCACTACTAACTACTACTACTATTTTGACAGCAGCTCACCCACTATCCGACCGATTGGTGATGCGATGCGGATCTCACTTGGCTTGGAGTGGGGCCCCCTGCTCCGTGTTAACGATGCGATCGATCAAGGTCATGAACATTACCGATCGTCATGAAATGACCGGAAAAGACCAGAATCAGTCAGAAGGTAAGGTAGCGAGCGACTTACTTACCCATATTGATTCCCCTCAAAGCCAATTCGATCAATATTCTATTATATATGATTCAGTGGTTTTCAATTTGCAATCTGATATATCTCTATTGATTTCTTTCGATTGCCATTATATATGTTGCGGTGGTTTGCCAACGCTATCTTGCCGTCTTACGCCATCTTGCCATCAGGGAATAAGTACTTCAAAAAGCATACCTTTTCTCACATTTCACTAACAAATAGATCTTGGGGTGCTCTCCCTCCTACCTTTTGGCCTTTCAATCTCTCTAACCGGTATCATAAGAGTCGTTAGTACCGGTAAGAGCCATGACCTTCAGGGTTGGCCTAAGTCAGATCATTATCGAATCGATAGGATCCCAGAATGGTTTCAATACTGGGGTTCTCAGAAGAGACGATGTACCGAGCGTGCTTCAGATACTTTTTGTGACATCTCGCGTAAGCGAGGCTGTAGATCTCCTCCACAGTCACACCCCAGATAGCCCAAATAGAGCCATTACGGCGATCCCCTTTGACTAAGAAGGCTACGCAGGCGGCGCTCAAACTCCTATACACGAAGAAATGTTTCACAGAAATACTGAAAGGCTTCAACGCCGAGATAAGGCGGTGATGTAGTTCAGCCCCCGAACTATCTCCCTTGACTCCAAGAAGACAAATACCTTGAGAAACGCCATCGCCCCTCTCCAAAATTCCACTCGTTTTTCACAAAGTTGCTTGCGAGCTTTGTACTCTCTTCCCAACCAACGACTTCCAATATTGTTTGTGACACGTTGTCGTAGCGGAGGTGGAAACAGGAGGGTGCCTCTAATATAATGGTCACATACATATGAATATTTTGGATTCTCATTTCCCTACCGAGTGATGGTAGTTTCCCCGTCGCCAGGGTGATACCGAAAAAGGGATAGACAAAAGGGACAAGTCGTTCGTTCCCTTCTCATTCAAATGAAATCAGATGACTGACTTGCTCGAGCAGCAGTGGCTCCCAATCCCAATATCTATTATATATGTAATTACGCTTTCTTCCTGTTACGCTTTAGCAGACAAGGTCGCTATTATTAGATATACGCGCCATTCGACGCTTTAGCAGACAATGTTGCGATTATATATGTAATTACACTCTCGAATCCAGTCATGAATTAGATATGTCATTGTGGTTTTTCCAGTCACCGTACTTCTCTGTTTGTTCCCCTCACCCATCGGAATGAGTGAGTCGATGGCGGCCTTATAGTCGAGCGTTCGTTCATTTTACTTCTTGGGTGGCCCCTCTCAAATAAGTAACTAAAAAAGTCACTAACGTACCTCACCCTCACCATATGAATAGTGAGTCGATGGCGGCCTTTAGTCGAGAGTTCGGCAGGCTCACCCTACCGGGCCTCGACCTCGTAACCTCGATCGAGTCGATGGCGGCCTTATTAGTCGAGCGTGCTTACGCACCCTACCGGGCCTCACCATATGAATAGTGAGTCCCTACCGGGCCTACCGGGCCTCTCCTTTAGAGAGAGTTCGACAGGCTCACCCTCACCCTTATGGTTGAGCCTGCTTGCGCATCATGACGATCTCCCTGCCTGAATGAGATAGGTAATTACGCTTTAGCAGATAATGCATATATTATATATGTCATTATGCAATTTTGAGAGATCGATTTCTTCCCCTAAAAGACTCAATATACTGCACATAGCCCCTCTACCCGGTTCTAGCTCCTCCCCGAATACTGGCTATAGGCTCTAGCCCCTCCCTGGATATCTTTGCATATGATCCTCAAAATGTATATCGACATATGTAACAAGCAAACAGCTGTTGTAAATCTTTCTTGTTGTGATGGTATCGCTAGTCTCATCTCGTCTGGCGGACTTATTTATTTCGTTGACTGGCAGTGCGGACTTATCTATCGTTTGGTGGAAACTTTGTCAACATCGATATCTCATTCGGTGTTTTTATGGATGAAATCGCTTGGGATGCCGGGTGAAACTAAGTAAACACAGTGTGCTAACTGTTGGTCACATGGGGCTATTGGTAAACGGACTGTTGGTAACATGTTCCTTCGGTTCACTGCTTTTGATGAACTGTGTTTTGGCTCTTCGCTGATCAGAAAGATTCAATTTATAAGTTGCTCCACTTCGGTAGGAAAGCTAGGCTAGAAAGACAATATAGGGAATAGGCTTTATATAGGCTTCCTTACCAATACCAATAAGAGATAAGAGACAAGCTGATAAGAGACAAGCAACTGTTATTACTGACTTGAAAGGGTTAGACCTATTATTTTAGACGATTCATATTCCTTCCAGTCTAATTACTCCAGCTATGAAAGGACTTCCTGCTAGCTTGGTGGTGCAGGTGCGAGTGCCTGGTAATAACCTCAATCCTTCCAATCTTGTAGATCTTACTAACCTTCTAATCCTTTCCAGCCAGGACATCCATCCTATCAAAATATCTACATGAACTCATTAGACATACACCTTCAGACTTGCAACCGGACATATGGTATGCCCGAGCTGAGTCTAGTGGAGCATGGTGATGCTAAACCCTCGACTAGTAGTCTCTTATAGATCCATCAACGCCGACCCTACACCACTTGTACCAAACACGCCTCTACATCGTACTGCTCATAACCCACATGCGAGGGCTACCCATAGCTATAGTATTGTTGATGACTTGGCTCAATCACCTGTCAGCACTTGAGGTCCTCCAAATTTGCCCTTCCCAGCGGAAGGCTTTACTATCAGCCTTGGGCACCATCGACCCATAAAATTCGAGTTTCATTCACTTTGACCTAGAAAAAGTTTAGCCAAGGCCTGTTTGTTGCATTTCAAATCCCTATCACGATTCAAAAACCTCATCATCCATTGGTGTATCATTGACGAAGGTGCATCTACTTGTGTAATGTCCACTATGGTCTGGCATAAGTTAGGCTCCCTTGAGTCCCATCCACCATTACCCTTAAAGCCTATGATGGTCGTCCTTCTCAGCTTGAAGGGATTTTTTAGAATGTGCCCATTGAGCTAGGGGGCAAGATGGTATTAATTGACATCCGATTTCATTGATGGCGGCTCTTATGGTCGAGCGATTTCATTCCAGGTTCAAAAGAAAGAAAAATCTAGTTTCAAGGGTGAGCACGCGAACTCTCGACAAGGGGGAGAGGTACGTTAAGTGACTCGACCACTATTTACCCACCCACCCCAATCCCCGAGGGGAGATAATGAAGCTTGAGGGATATTCTTCTTCTCGCCAAACGCTTGCTGGTCGATTAACCGAGGGTTTGCTGATTGCTGGCTGGTTTTCTTGAGCTGGCTGGGGAGCTTGGGAGCTTGTAAGCTGGGGCGCTGGATGGGGAGCCGGATGCCGGGAAATCTGAATTCTATGGCCATTTGAGCACGCTGGAACGGCACTTGAACCCTTCTTAGGGTTGGGGCCTCACAAGTCCTAAATATGGCCATTTTGTCGTGCTTATTGAAGTATTTGAACTATAGCTTAACAGGGTAAGTGAAGCTATAAAGCGTAATATCATATAATAAAACGATTGTAGCTCAGGAGGGGGGTTGGGCTTGATCCATGCACGCTATTCATTTTCACCACATTTTAGGATTCATTTTACTTATTGGGCTCTCAAATAAGTAACTAAAAGGCATAGGTCGAGAGTTCGACAGGCTCACCCTCTTCTTTGCACCCTTCGCATTCATATACTATATGTGATTTCCAAGAGAAAACCAATGATGGATTACGCCAACTCCCGTACCCCACCCCCACTCAACTTCGTTGCTCCGCCCAATGACTACTCCTACCTTTCTGAGACCACTCATCCCTGAGTAAATGAACTGAGACGTGGACGTGAGGCGCACAGCAAAAAAGGAATAAAAAAAACAGAGTAGGTAGATAGGTCTCACTCACACCACCCGAAACAACCAAAAAGCACCATCCACCCCACCAACTTCCTTAGATAAAGGAGTGATGCAAAAGCGAGCAAGCAACGAGATTAGATTGGGATGATGGATGGGTGGGAGGGATAGGGATGTAGTAGCCAATAGGGAGGGTTGTGTGCGTGTTCCTGGTTTACCTGATGGCTTAGATCCTTGAAACTGCCTGCCGGGGATTGCTTGGGTAGATTCGATTATGGGAATGACATGGGACAGGACAGGCTTCTGACTCTAGGAGGGATATTTATGGATGCATGGATGGATGCCCAGAACCACACTGCCAGA
>Ga0139314_100111_pt1 | contig 15870 bp, 13 predicted proteins | sample In2P11_FD_99376 | JGI IMG/M metagenome (GOLD analysis project Ga0139314, IMG submission 99376)
AAAAGTACTCCTTGATCGTAATGGTCAAGCGGTTCTCTCAAGTATTATTTTATACTTTTTCGGGCTCGGGGGACACAAATTTACGAAAAAGGAAAACCATGGAGTTTTCTTAAGTTTTTCTTCTGACTCCCTAAAATTGAAAAACATAGAGTTTCTCCTATACTGGACTCGTTAAAATTTAACAGTAAAGGACTTGTTCAATTTTAAACGGGAACGAACCACTCATTCTTAGGGTTCGAATTTTAAACTAAGTTGGACTCATCCAAAGGATGATATTATAACCAAGCAAATGTTATCCTCCTCAAGCTTGTCAAAAATAAAGAGGTACTTGCCAGAAATGGTGGGGGAAAAGAGAGAAAAATGAACCTATTTGTTATACTTTGTGTCTTAGAAAAGCATTTAACCACTCTTGAACACGACACATTTTGTTCATCTAGGTTGGGAAATCCTTTGCTTAACAGTTAATCAAACCATACGAAAGTCTTCAGCCGGTTTCTGGGTATTAGCTTTGGATCAATTGTCACCAAACCATCTGCAGTGTCGTTATGTGTTCAAGAGGCCAGTTCAAATAAACCATCATCTACAAAATATATGTCATCCATCTTGACCATACCTAAGTTAGTCCTTGCCAAATATATTTCTTGAAACTTGATCTATGATTTCGTGTTGTGGGCTTGCCTACGACGGATCGGTTTCTATCGACTTCAGCTCATTATCTAGAAAGATGATCTAGAAATCGTTAGTACCTTGGAATCTGCATGCCTCAATGGCAGGTTTCTCACCTTTGACGACAGGTTGCATCACTAAGCTTCGATCAAAGGATTCTATGACATGTTCGACATCAGCTCATCTATTCACATTTCATGGATTGTACTGAGTACTTTGAGAGACATTGACATTACTGGTGGTTTCTCTCACACTTGTTAATAGTTCACATCATTGACTGGTAATCAAGTGGTTTCTACCATGTTCGACTTCGACACATTCATTCACATGGATAGAATCGTACTAGTTCGGGAAGCAGAAATCAAGACCCTGGATCTAGTTTCCACCATCCAGGTTGCGAGGAATTTTGTTATTCACTATACAATGGACTATCCATAAACAGATGGCTATGCCCATACTGTGTCTACATATGTCTATACTTGTGATGTATTACAAAATCATTGCTATATCAGAGCAGTTTAGTTAGTCTTCTAGTCATTTTTGATCTGAGTATGGGAATGCCTACCTCAGAGATGATATGTTCACATATATATATATATATATTTTGTATTGAATGTTTTCACAGGTTCTGACTGGGGTGTCCATAGGATGATCCTTGAAATGATAAAGTACTTCACTCTTCTTAAATGACAAATGCCATCCTCATCTATTACAGACTTCGCACTTTAGGGGGCAATCCATTGCACAAAATATTGTCCACATGACATTATGCAATTGGTGTGAGTCTATCACCACTCATACTTTCCTCCTTTGTAAGTCTTAAACCTCAATTCTTCATGTCAAGCCTTGAAAATAAGAGAAAGTCATTAAAAGTCTCTGAAACTCTGGTTCCGCACTTTCTCTTAGCATTACCTGCGGTCCCGCACCTACTGGTCATGTCCCCTGCGTACCTGACCGCTCTGTCTCTGTGTAATGGGTGCAGACCCCTATAAAAGTAAAAAATGCGCAAGTACATTCTTAAAAAACTCACTTTGAGTCATTTCTGGAAGCTTCTAAAAGGAATCTTGGGGTGGCAAGTTCGCTCCCTTAAGGTTCATGCATCCCATACTTTAAGGAGCTAACCCCTTGATGTGAGGAGCTTATCCCTTTGAAGGAGGACTCTATCCCTTCATAGGTGGACTTGTAACCTCCTTCCTTTGCACTATAAATGAAGCATTAGGCTGGTTACTCAGGAGGTTGAAAGTTGAAGATTTTTGAGGTGAAATGCTGCTGGAACTTAGTCTTCCTAATTGAGCTTTTGTGAGGAAAGATTACATACCTTGTTGATCTCATTTGGAAGAGTGTGAGGCTTGTCAAAGTAGAGGAGATTCCTATTTTGGACCCTGGGAGGAGCTTGTATAACATCAAGGCACCAAAGGTTGTAAAGTTATTCTATTTTTCAAAGTTAATACAATCAAGTTTATTTTTCTCAATAAGCTGTGTTTTATGGTTTATTTCATGGATTCCTTGATCACCATGATGAATATGATTTATTATATTAGCTATGCAGGTGTTATTTGATGTGTGTTTGTTTGTGATTGCAGGTTCTCAAAAGGAAATTCTTTTGGACGGTTGAAGCGTGGTTGCCACAAACTAGCGTTGGACTTAAGGTAGGGTCTAAAACACCTCTTAGTTTTTATTAATGAATAGCAATATATTTAGAGAAATGTAGTTTTGCTTGTCCTGCTTGTTGTTAGATATCTGTTGATACTAGGGAGATCGGTCTTGTCTGCAAGAACAACTTATCCGACCGACAATGCCTTCCCTTTCCCTTTCCCCGCCTTACTCGCTAAGGCTAGATTTTCTTCATCATCTTGTTTTGATGAAGATCCATCTCTAGTGCTTCTTCTTATTTCCTCCTGCATCAGATCCGACCAAAGTCTTTCCCAATCTGGCATTTTCTCTCTTCCATTAACCGAGTCTTGGTAGCTATGCCAGCTCTTAAGAAGACCAAGGAGTGAAATACTCACCATGTAATCATCGACTGTCGTGATCCCTACACTTCCAAGCTCATCTCTACAGGTGGTGAGCTTGTTCAGATATGTAGAGATCGTGTCGCCCTTTTCACACTTGATTTTCCAAAGCTTGTCTTTCAGTGCTAGCTTCCTCTGATCGCTTTTGTTCTGATATAGATCTTTCAATGTTTTCCACATCGAAAATGGTGTCTCCTTCCCATGGAGGCTCGAGACAATGTGGTCTCAAACTCCCTCTAGGAGGATTCTCCTTGCTCTAGCCACACATTTCTTCCATTCCACCAATTCTATAGCATTAGCTGCTACCAGCTTGGGGACTTCTTGATCAATGAAGTCCTTTAGACCATTGTCATCTAATACTACTTCCATGCAATCCTTCCAGGCTATATAATTTGAGCTGCCATCAAGGGCATACTCGAGTCTTAAACCGCTGAACTCCATTGGTGAAATCGAGATGTGATAAGAACTCGATTTCTATAATCAGGAACTTTAAACTTTAGACTTCTCCCTTCTTTGTATACTATTCTTCGCTTTGATCACCTTTGCTCTGATACCATGTAGAAATTCTCTCTGTAGATCAACATATTATGCAATGTACTAAAGCAAAATACAAGATCTACTTCTACAACAAACTTGTGGAAGCTTAATCCATTTTGAGCAAGATCAAATTGAACACATATAATTGAGAATGAGAAAGCAATCACACATGAACATAGAAGAATACTCTAGGGAAAGCCTCAGCTAAAAACCCTGATCTCTGTATTATCATATAAGTGGAAATATGTTCAGATTACACAAAGCATCAACTCACAAGCTATCCTGCTCTCAGTACAATCTAACAATACAACTCACAGACTGAATAGACACAAGATATATATTCCCTTAGCCCTCTAAGCCTCCTATTTCCTTGCACATTTTTCCTTGGGGCCTAATGCTGCCACCTGTGTGAATTGCCCTCATCACACACTCATCAAACCCAAAAGTAACTATGCAATATCCAAAGAATGAATTCCTTCTGCATGCAAGAGATATCCTCCATGGAATATTCCTACAACTGATAGTACACTATCCCATCATCTGATCTCAACTGGGTCTCTGTCTGAACTAACATGCATGAGTTATTTATGAGAGAATATTCAGTTATCTGAAGTGTAGCAGTTACATGCATGCATGCATTAACTAACTGAGCTCACAATTAGTTCAACAAACTTTTTGAACTAATCTCACTAGACTTAACTCAGTTAACTGAGCTAACTAATTACAACTCAAAGTACAACTCATTCTGATCTCCTTTAATCAAGGGATAATTTCCTCAATCAATGGAGAAACTGTTGCATGTCTTCACATAGGCTTCATGCTTGATTTTCTACAACTAATTAACTCAAGATGAATTAATTAATTATTTTACAAACAACGGCTAAGATCAAATTCGAATTTCAATTCTCAATTTTAGTTTAGGGACTAACTAAAATTGGAATGTATCCCGAAATTCTATTTATAGCACTGCTAATTTTAGCACTTCTATTTTTAGCATTTCTTGTTGCTATTTTCAACCCTAGGGCGTGTCAAAACATGAACAATACTAGTGCTTTGTGGGAGTATAGAACCAAAATGGTGAAAATAAATTTTACGATCGACATTTTTTTAAAATTTAACCTAGGTCTGATGCTATCGAGTAGTATATGCACCGGTGCTCCGGTTTCACCTAACAAACTGCTAATTAAAAACCCTGCAATGGTGCACCATGTTGTATATGCACCAGGCGTTCTGAAAAGGTCAAAGCATCGAGGCTTCGTGGGAGTATAGCACCAAAATGGTGAAAATGAATTATACGACTAACACATTTTTAAATCTACACTAGTGTGGTGTTATTGAGTAGTATACGCATTGGTGCTCGAAAGTTACTTAGCACATCATTATTTTTTATTTTTAAAAAAATAACCCTCGAACAGTGCACCATTGTCTATTAAACACAGGGACATATAGTTCTATTAATGGCACGAATGCTTATTATATGATTAACACACCAATGTTTTCTTAATTAAAAACCTTGCCTCGGTGCACCATGTTTTTATGCACCAGGCCTTTCGTAAAAAGGGAAAGCACTGGTGCTTTATGTGAGTACAATAACAAAATGGTGAAAATGAATTTTACTACTAGCACTTTTTTAAATTTAACACTTCTCTGGTGTTATCAAATAGTATATGCACTGGTGCACCTTATATACATAACACACTATTGTTTTTTTTGTATAAAAGCTAACCCTACAACGATGCACCATTTTATATTAAGCATCAGGGCCTTCACTTCAATTAATGGCACCAGTGTGTATAATATAGTCAATGCACCACCATTTTTAAATTAAAAACCCCACAATGGTGCACCATATTGTTTACACATCGGGGCTTTGTGAGAGTATAACACTAGACTAGGAAAACTAAATTTTACAATGAACATTTTTTTTAAAATTTAACCCTTTTTTGGTGTTATCGAGTAGTACACACCTCGTGCACATTATGTACTTAGCGCACCATTATTTTTTTATATTTTTAAAAGTAACTTTGTCACAGTGCCCCGTATGCTATTAAGCACAGGTGCGGATAAGTGCGGTAACACATCAGTGTGTTAGTCTATTATAGACGTGCCATTAAAAAACATTCGCTTGCCAAACTCTACTAGTGACCTCTGCTACATAATTACATTCCACCAATAATGTGGAAAAATACATGGAGTAAAATAAGACTCTTGTGTTCATGCTTTGAGAAGCTCCAATTTGGCCACTGTGACATAAGACTTCATTGTGATGTGTCGATGTGAAGTTCTTCTCTTTGCATATATGTCTTCAACTTTTCATGATTGATCTGAGACATGCTTCATCTTCACCGTCCAAAAGGTTTGGATAAGTATCAGAACCTTCTAAGTCAACTTGAGTTACCATCTACATGTCATAGTCCAAGATTCCTTTACTCGTACATGATAGCGCCTTTGTGTTTTATCTCCACAAGTGTCCTTTTGAAACCCCTTCATGATGACCTCCTTGAACATTATCTGCCTTCTTAAGATGATAGCACTTGTAAATGAAACTCATTCATGGAAAGACAGTATAAGTCTCAAAATCACCTATTTTACCTTCGTTTGCTCATGCAAGATGCCAGTTTTGATGGGATAGTGCACAATGATTGAGGAGGAGATTCTAGGTATTGTGCAGGTTGCCACTGCAAGCGTTAAAGGATGACCCTACTATCCATTGGGATTTTGCAGTGTGCAATGAAGGGGAGGATCATCAAGTTTTTGCATAGAGGGCAAGTCCAGGAGATAAGGGTGACAAACTTGCTCATTATACATGTGTAGTGTGCAATGATGAAGAAGCAGTCCCTTGGTATTGCGCAGGTTGCCACCACAAGGGGCTAAAGGAGACCTCACTATCCACTAGGAGTGTGCAATGCATAATGAAGACAAGGTTGCTCAAGGAATTACACACTGGGAAGGTGTAAGCAACAGGAGTTTGGTCACTATACTGTAGGGATTCATAATGCGCAATGAAGGAGGTTGTCCTCAAGATGGCCATAGTTTTAGGAGGTAAGAGTATCACCATTGAGGATTGGAAGTGCATTATGCACTCATCACTTGACTGAAATTTGAATGTGCTCATAACTTGCGCATGATGTGAGGATGAAGAAGAATCCTATTGATTGACTAAGTGTGAGATCAGTGAGAAAAAAGAGAGAAAGAAAGAGCATACAAATAGGTCCCAAACATGATCGCATAAAAACACATGATCAAACACATGACAAAACTATGCACAATACCCAAAACCAACATGCATACATTAAAATGACACTAATCTCCAAATGCAACATTTAGGGTGCATTTCTTTACGACACAAGTGTCGATTGCAACTGAAAGGGGCATTATGTCATGAGAGTGTGTCCAGCACATGTTCCCATGATAGATAACATCAAATAGTGCAATAGAGTGCACTAGAGCCACCTCTAGAAGGTATGCCAAGGTGCTCTTAACAAGATATGAGAAAGAAAATGAAGGTGACATATGCAAGAGAAAAAGCGACACATGCAAAAACAAAAGAAAGCACAAGTGACGCATTCAAGAATGAAAGCAAGAAAAGGCGACACTTGCAAAAGAAAGAATGAGCAAAACAACACATGTGAAAGGAAAAGCAACACATGCAAAGGCAAAGGCAAGCAAAAAAAATAATTGAGAAACTCACTTGGAAGATGGTGTATTTACAATCAAGAGTGAAGGATGTTCCTTGTGACCCAAAAGTGCACAGAGCTCAAAAGCCAAAGATGAATGTGAAATTAACTTTGGATGGTATATTTATATATGGATAACATACATGCAATTAGGGTTAGGGTTTGTGAGTGTGTTTAGTGCATGTTGGGAAACTAAGAGTAAAGAGTGAATTGACTGCCACTAAGAGGTGTGATAATACTGACTTGAAGAAGTACACTCTCTATAGAAATTCCTTGTAGAGTCAAACTACTAATTGTAATTTACTAAGAATATAGACTTGAATCTACTCCACTCATCAACAAGAACAATAATTGATTGAGAAATCACGAAGCATAAAAAAGAAAGAATTTAATTAACACATTACACAATGATTTCCTGGGGAAAGCCGCAGCTAAAAAAACTTTTTTATCTGTATATCTCATTAGTCAGAAAATATGAGAAGATTACAATGCTTTGCTCAAGCCCTAACAACCTCTGCACTATCTCTATCTATTTGACAACTTCCTAGACAAGCCTAGGCCAATACTTAACCAATTTTTTGCTTACCCAAGTCCGTCTTTCCTTGCTTGTTTCCTTGGGTATTATCCCCCTATTAATTAGGGAATTTCCTCAAAGGAATTGCGCAATGCATCATAGGCCTTCCTCTGACTGCATGCACAACTTGTACAATCCAAATTATTATATAATTGATAGTACATTGTCCCTGAAATCCAATCTCAACTCGGTAAATCTCAGATCTGACATGCAGGAGTTATTTATGAGTGAATCATGAATAAACTGGCTGATCACTGTAGACAACACCACACTACTAGACCTCCTACTAGTTCCTCCAATAGTTGGAACTAGTTTAACTGACTTTAACTCAGTTAAACTGAATTAATTAATTTCAACTCAAAATAAACTCAACTAGGGCTCATATAAAGTAGGAGACACTCTACATGACATAAGTCAGACCCTCAAATCGAATTAACTGAGTCAACTACGTCAAATTAACTTAGTTAACTAATACAAGTTGTCATGAGATGTGGAATTACAATTTTATTCATAATTTAATTCAAGGACAAAATTAAATTAGGATTTTCTTGTTGCATTTTCAACACTCCTCAACAAGAAAGGGATTATCTGCTACCCCGATTCTGCTTCTGTGAAACTTGAATTTGGATCTTGACAATGGCTTTGTCAAAATATCTGCATCTTGTTCCTCTGTAGGAATGTACTCGAACAACATGATTCTCCTCAGCACACAATCTCGTAGATGGTGATATCGGATGTCGATATGCTTGGACCAATCATGAAAAACTAGATTCTTAGAGAGTTTGATACAAATTTGATTGTCACAATAAATCACTGTAGGATCCATCCATTGACCAAATAACCCAGCAAGGATCTTCTACATCTAGATATCTTCACAAGTTGCTTGACTATCAGCCATGTACTCTACTTCTGCCGAACTGAGTGCAACTAATATCTTCTTCCTGTTGTACCAAGAAGTTGCTGCTGAACCAATATTGAAGATTCCCCTTGATGTGCTCTTCCTTTTGGATGGAATCCCTGCCTAATATGCATCTATGAAGCCTTGAAGCTTCACTCCCTCTATCTGTTTGTACTAAAGACCAAACTAAGTGGTGCCTCTGAGGTATCTCAACACATGTTTAACTACCTTCTAATAGAGTTTGGTTGGCTTAACCATTTCTTGACTAAGATGGTTAACTGCAAAACAAATGTCTGATCGTGTGTTCACCAAATACATAAGTGAACCCACAATATTATTATAAACAGTAGCCTCCACTACTTCACCTAAAATAACATCTTCCTTCCTCTAATTTATTGCTAGAGGAGTCTCCATGGGTTTGTTTCTCTCCATGTGGAACTTCTTCAGTATCTCGTTGGTGTACTTTCCCTGTGAGACAAACAATTCCTCATCTCCTTGTCATACTTCCATACCAAGGAAATAATGCATGAGCCCCATGTCTTTCATCTCGAATTCTCTTACAAGATCCTCTTTGCAAGATTTTACCAGCTTCTCATCACTTGTTATAATTAAATCACCGACATATAATAGTATAATCAACAATTGACCTTCAACCATAATATTGTAAAGGTTTGCATTTGCTTCACTTTTGGTGAAGCCCAACCCGATGAAATAATTGTCAATCCTAGTGTACCAAGCACGTGGTGCTTGTTTCAGTCCATACAACACTTGCTAGAGTCTGCACACATGTGACTCTCTATTGAAGGTCTCAAATCCTTCTGGTTGATCAATGTACACCTCTTCCTCAATCACACCACTGAGGAATGTTGTCTTCAGATCCATATGATGTATCTTCCATCCCATCTGCACTGAAAGTGATATAATAGATATGATTGAGGAGTACCTTGCTACTAGAGAAAAATGTTAAGTTATGGTATGTTCTATGCTTATAACAGTTTACTTTTTTTCTAATTATATTCCACAGATTAGCAATCACATGTTCATAAAGTAAAGTGTAGATAGAACATTAAACGATTGACAGAAAACAAGCCAAGACAAGAGACACAAGATGTGGTGGCTAGCCATGGAAAAACCCCACAATGTGTGGGGAAACCTTTTGATCAAATCTTCTTTTATCTTCAATAATTCAATAGAGAGAAATAGTACAATAAATCTAATTTATATCAGTAGTAGCAAACCCTAGATCAGTAGCATCAACATTAGCAGCTTCATCATCAAACTAGGGTAGACGATATCTCACAAACCGACTGTTGGATGGGCTTGATTCCACCACCAAAAGTTGCGGCTTTTATAGGAGGTTCAGATGAACCTATAATGCAGTTCAAATGAAGAGATCTTCTAGTCCACACAGGTCAAACTTTACTTCTGCAGTTGCAGCTTCAGTTTCAGTAGCTTTTGGCTTCACATGTGTGAGGGAGAGACCCTTTTCTACGTAGTAGAGAAGAGACTCTTTTCTGCACAGTAGAGAGAGAGAGATGTGATGAGTTGAGTGAGTGCAAATCAGGAAAAGTCCTCTTGTATTTATACACAACTGATGATGTTTGAATAGACGCGACTATTAGGCTTTTGAGCCTACATGAGTTGTAGGTCAGCTTGATAATAATTCCATAATCAAAATAAATTCATATCTCCATAAATACTTATCGGAATTTGTTGATATTTATATCAATCCTACACCTCTCGACGAGAGGAATCTAATAAAAATATTATCAGCCATGAATAAGATGACCCACATGAAGTTTTCCCCTAGTTGCTAATTTTAACACTCCCTCTCAACTAGGGAGAACTTCATCTGTAATCTGTCTATCGGTCGTTACTATTCATCCATAAAATGCACTACCCTGTACATCCTGATCCTTGCCCTGCTCTGCTCTATTCTGCTTTGTCTTGTTTTGCCTTGTACTGATCTGTACGGATCTGCTCTGTTATGCCTGCTCTGCTTTGTTATGTTATGCTCTGCTTTTGTTTGAATTATGAAGAAGAAGAAATGATCGAGGATGTATCATACTGACTCAAAGTCGGTCTCTGAGTATGTACCACTGGTTGCAGACTAGTCTCAACCAACCTGAAGTTAACATCATAGTGAGTACAACTCCACTAGTCCCAAACCAGTATCATCCTCCACTAACTCAAAGTCAGTCTCAGAGTGCGTACCACTAGTCCCAGACCAGTCTCAACTGACCCGAAGTCAGCTTCATAGTAAGTACCACTCCTACCACTGGTCTTAGACCAGTATCGCAGTCTCAGAGAGTGTACCACTAGTCCCAGACTAGTCTCAATTGACCCGAAGTCAGCGTCATAGTATGTACCACTTTCATTGGTCCCAAACCAGTACTACATTGACATGAAGTCAGTCTCAAAGTATGTACCACTAGTCCCAGACCAGTCTCAACCGACCTGAAGTCAGTGTCATAGTATGGTACAACTCCTACCACTAGTCCCAGACCAGTATGGAAGTCTCAGAGAGTGTACCACTAGTCCCAGACCAGTCTTAACTGACCCGAAGTCAGCGTCATAGTATGTACCACTCTCACTAGTCCCAGACCAGTACTACACTAACACGAAGTCAGTCTCAAAGTATGTACCACTGGTCCCAGATCAATGGAGGTCACCCTAGCATAGGGAGTATGGTAGATATAATGATGTGTTCATCAGTACTACTATGGTCCCTAACTTCATTTCCCTGCTCATTGATCAGATGAGAGTTACTTCCCATGAGTCCCAGAATACATGGGTAGGATGCCTCAACAGGAGAACTAATCAATCCTATCCTCACAGGAGAAGACATCAATCTTGCTACAATCGCCATGGAGAACACATCAATCTAGGCCTCACAGGAGAACACATCAATCTTGCTACAATCGCCATGGAGAACATATCAATCTAGGCCTCACAGGAGAACACATCAATCCTGCTACAATCGCCATGGAGAACACATCAATCCAGGCCTCACAGGAGAACTAATCATCCTGCTACACAGAAGAGCAAATCATCCTGTTCCACAAGAGAGTGAATCATCTTGTCCCACAAGAGAGTGAATCATCTTGTTCCAGTGTGCACCACCAGGTGAAGGTGAGTCACCCTGTGGTCATATGTTGCTCCAGTAAGAACCGCAAGCCCTCAGAGCTACCAGAGCTCAATGTATGCAACATGCAGGACCCTTGTACAAGGGTTTCTTGACGACTCCAAGTCGTTTGGGAAAATCATAGATTAGATCTTTCCTCGGGGCTTTGACAAGGTGTATCAACCTGTACATCATATTAATGCGATGGAGCCTCCTTGCTTATCGACTTACCATATCGTATATGCTGTCTATCTATTGGAGCAATCGACGAATACAGGATTCCTCAATAATCGAATCCCACCTCTGGTTGTTATAGAGAATCATAGTGGTATGTGTTCAAACAACTCACTTAAAAGCTTCCCCAACCAGGCAGCTTCATACGAGATCATACTTTTAGATATGTATCTGGTCTTAGCGGTGCTTATGGCAACCGACTTCTGCTTCCTGCTCATCCATTATATCGAAGTAGAATCCAAAGAGAAACAACACTAAAAAGTGCTCTAGTGATCCTCCACACTACCTGGCTAATCAGCATTTGAATAATCATGCAGTTTCATATTTCCAGCAATGTATCTCAATCCATGAGAGATTGTGTCCTGAAGACATCTCAGAAGATTCTTGGCACCAATATAGTGAGGCTCAACCAAATATGAGCTAACAATGCTAACTACAAAACATATGTTCGAACGGAGGTTCACTAAGAACATCAATGCGAATGAGTTTTTGAAACTCATAGGCATTTCCCAAAAATCTGGTCCGACATCACTACCATATAACTTCTGAAAGTTAAGATCCCTGAGGTAGTCACAAGCTTGCAGTCCATGACACCAAATATTTTCAGAATCTTCACCACATATTTTCCTTGCGATAGGAAAATTTCCCTTCGCTTCTGCCACACTTCAAGTCCTAGGAAATAGTGCATCGGTCCTAGGTCCTTCATTTCAAATTCAGAAGCCAACTCCCTCTTACATTTGTGAATGAGAGGGTCTGCACTTGTTAGAAAGAGGTCATCCACATACAACACCAGTATGAGAGGCTTGTCATCTTCAACCTTAAGGTAAAGGTTAGGATCGGCTTCACTCCTAGTGAATCCCAGCGTCATCAAGTAGCTATCAATCCTCTCATACCATGCTCGGGGTGCTTTCTTAAGCTCATAGAGAGCCTTCTTCAACCTACATACATGAGATTTTCAATCCTAAATCTCAAATACTTTGGGTTGCTCCATGTAGACCTCTTCTTTGATCAAGCCATGCAAGAACGCGGTCTTGACATCCATCTGATGTAGGTTCCATCCTTGTCAAGTGGAAAGGGCTATGATTGAGCGGATGGTCATATATCTGGCAACATGTGCAAATATCACATCATAGTCTATACCTTCCTTCTAGGAGAAACCACGAGCAACAAAACGAGCCTTATACTCTTCCGTACTTCCATCTGCTGTAGCTTTATCTTTAAATCCATTTTGAAGTAACAATTATCTTGTCCTGGGTTCTGGGAACTACTTCCCAGACATCATTCTCCATAATGGTCATAGCATCCTTCCATACTTGATGCTTGATGGCATCTGAGAATGATGTAGGCTCATTTTGTATGATTGTGCTCATACTGGTCAGGTATCCCTGATACGGGGTGCAACATGTCTTTCAGCATCATCAAGTATCCCCCTAAGCCATGAAGGCCTCTTCCTGGAAGAAGAAGGCTCAGGTGGATAAATAGGATCCATCGGTTCTTCCACATCAGGCATTGTTACATCATCATAGAGATAGCTTCCACAATCATATGGTGCCACACCATTCTGATCTGGAGTATGTGGTGTAGTAGTCTCCCTCTTAATGCTGACCTTAGGTATGCCTGAGTGAACCAATTGTAATATATCAGAGGTCTTGCTTAGGATTGAGGGGAATGGTCCCCTTTTGAGCTTTCCTTCGACACATCCCAAACATATACCTTCTTTTTCTACTCGGAATTTGGGCATCCCTGTTACCATATGTCTTACATTGAGTAGATATTTGTAATGAAGGTAGGAAAACCTCCAATGCCAATGTTCAGATTGAAGAGATGTGTCATAAGACATGACACCTACCTGACTTTCATCGACCTGATAACATGAAACCCAAGAGTAAAAGAATCTTTAACATTATTTTTTGATATACGTACCTTGGCATCGCTGAAGGTTACCTTGTAGCCTTTGTGTTCCATTGCCGAGATGGACACCAGGTTCTTTTGGAGGCCAGGTGCATTTAATACATCTTGGAATTTCTAGCCTTCTTGAATGCTTGTCCTCTTCCTTGATTCCCAGCTCTCCTATTACCTTTGCTATTGAATTTGTCATTCCTTTGATTGCCATCAGAGGGATTTTGATCATCGTCCTAGTATGAGTCCTTTCTATCAGGGAACTCCCTTGCATAGTGACTTGCTTTATTGCAAATGTAACATTGTCCTTTTCTTCCACCCTTAGGTACAACCTTTCCTTTTGATTTAGTCCTGAAATTATTTCCTTTCTTAGCATGAGAAGAAAAGGTAGCAGGAGGACCTTTAAGCAAGGGCATTTCTTGCTCTTCTACCCTTGTTTCTTGTTGAATGCATCTAGCCATTAATTCCTCGAAACCAGGAATTACATTATTGTTCAAAAGAGTAGTCCTGAACATGTATCATTCGAATGGTAATCCTCCAAGAGTCGTGAGTGCCATTTCCCTATCAGTAATAGTCTCCCCAATAGATAGGAGATCATTCTTGATCTTGGTGATTCTTAAGAAGTATGCTTGCATACTCTCATCTTTACCCTTCTTGATTTCCCTCAGCTTATTTCTACGAAAGAAAACTTGATTTGCATCATGAACTTTAAATAAACTCACCAGTCTATCGTAGATTTCCTTGGAGGTTTTCAGGTCAGAGATGTAGGCCACCAAGTGCTTGTCGATAGAGTCCCAGATGATCTTCTTTGTTTTGATTTCTCCATTTTTCCATTTGTTCCAGGCAACAACGGATGCATTTGATGGAGGCTCAACAATATTGCCTCTTGCATGGTCCAACACTCCTTGATCTTCTAGGGTTAGATCGATAGATATCTTCTATCCGTGATAGTCAGCTTTCTCACAGAGCTTGTCTTCGGCAGGAAAGAGTGTTGAGGACCCCATCATTCTTTTAGGATACCCTTGCCAATCTTCTCTTTGGTGATTGCTCTTGCTCTTGCTCTTGCTCGAGATTTGTCTTCACCTCAGCTCTGATACCATGTTAAGATATGGTATGTTCTATGCTTATAACAATTTACTTCTTTTTCTAATTATATTCCACAGATTAGCAATCACATGTTCATAAAGTAAAGTGGAGATAGAACATTAAACGATTGATAGAAAACAAGCCAAGATAAGAGACACAAGATGTGGCGGCTAGCCAGGGACAAGCCCCACAATGTGTGGGGAAACCCTTTGATCAAATCCCTTTTATCTTCGATAATTCAAAGGAGAGAAATAGTACAATAATCAGATTCATATCAGTAGTAGCAAACCATAGATCAACAACATCAACATTAACGGTTTCATCATCAAACTAGGGTAGACAATATCTCACAAACCGATCGTCTGGATTGGCTTGATTCCACCACCAGAAGTTGCGGCTTTCAGAGGAGGTTCAGATGAACCTACAACGCAATTTAGATGAGGAGATATTCTAGTCCACGTAGGTCAAACATCACTTCTGCAATTGCAGCTTTAGTGTCAGCAGCTTCCTTCAAACTAGGGCAGTTGATATCTTGCAAACCATTCGTTGGATTGACTTGATTCCACCACCAAAAGTTGCGGCTTTAAGAGGAGGTTCATATGAACCTACAACGTAGTTTAGATGAGGAGATATTCTAGTCCACGCAGGTCAAACTTTACTTCTGTAGTTGCAGCTTCAATTTTAGCAGCTTCTGGCTTCACATGTGTGAGGGAGAGACCCTTTTTTGCGCAGTAGAGAAGAGACTCTTTTCTGCACAGTAGATAGAGAGAGATGTGATGAGTTGAGTGAGTGAAAATGAGGAAAAGTTCTTTTGTATTTATACACAACTGATGATGTTTCAATAGATGCGACTGTTGGGCTTCTGAGCCTACATGAGTTGTAGGTCGGCTTGATAATATTTTCATAATCAAAATAAATTCATATCTCCATAAATACTTATCGGAATTGGATGATCTTTATATCAATCCTACACTTCTCGACGAGAGGAATCTAATAAAAATATTATTAGCCATGAATAAAATGACCCACATGAAGTTTTGCCCTAGTTTCCAATTTTAACAAAAGGGTCTCCTTGTAATCAATTCCCTCCACCTAAGAGAACCCTCTCACCACAAATCTGGCCTTTTGTTTCTCCACACTCCCATATCCCGCTTGCTTTACCT
>Ga0139314_100112_pt1 | contig 15848 bp, 6 predicted proteins | sample In2P11_FD_99376 | JGI IMG/M metagenome (GOLD analysis project Ga0139314, IMG submission 99376)
CTATAGATGTTATATCTAATCTATATAAAGTGAATGTTATCAAAGTAGGATGAAAGAATAAGCCCTAGGAACAGGATACATATTCTCGGCTTACCAAAGGGAATATCAGCCGAGCAAGAGAAGTACGAGGGAGGGTTCGGTCACTGCTTCTACCTCAACTATTGGAGTTAGCAGGTTGGTTTAGCCCTGGTTCAGTGAGCTAATGTATTTTATTAGTAGCTTCCGGTAACAACTGTAAGGGTGTCAACCTATATCCGGTTAGTGAAGAGAGAGTTGCTGTCCCAATGGTTAGCTGTCCGAGCTTACTAGCTGCAAGGGAAGGCACCGGAGCCTACTAGCTGCAAGGTAGGGATGATCACCCAAGAGTAGAAGGAAGAACGAGGTCAAGGGGACAACCTATCAGCTCAGCTGAACCCCACTTGTACGGAACCCACTTGTAAATAGAGCCAGATCATTCGCCGCGCCGCCCAAGAGGAACAAGCAATATAAACAAGAAACCACTCATTCGCAAAACACTCATTCGTATTAGAGAGAACCAACTCATTGGCCGCCTCAAGGTTAGGACCAACGCAGCAAGAAGGTCAGGCCCAAAGCAGCTAGGCAAGGTGGAGGTTAGGACCAAACCGGCTAAGGTAGTTACACTCTGTAATCATACTAGTTCTAATATAAAGAAAAGCGTATTCATACATAGGTGATCTCTTATACAATGTTCGTAATAGTGGTAATGAAGTAAGTCCATTGTACGGGATCAATCATAACAGTGTAAGTTCAATATGATGATAAAGGTAATCACATTAACCTCGTATATCATATGAGACCAATGGAGTTGTATCTATGTAAATACTATAAGCCCTGTTATAGAACCATACGTATGTTAGCTTGAAGAAGCTGGGTATAAGCAAGAGATCATAGCACTCGAATACCACTCTTGTTTGAATACTAGTGATATAGGATAACTAAGGACCCTATATTAGATACAACATACAGAGCTATCATCTTAATCACAATGGTAGTCTAATTACCCTTATCAATAAGCAGTAACCTGACCTTTATTCCCATAGTTACTCTATGTATTATTACCGTCATGATCAGTGTTATGACTCTAATAGCTCAATGATTACTGTTTAGCTTAAGTCAATCGGTTCAAGTTGGAAAGAGTAGTGATTAAGGTACATAGCTTATATGATAATAGTATACATATTAATGGTCAAGCTACTAGTGAAAGCATATCCAACATAGTGTTCAGAGTAAGCTATAAGTATTGGTATAATAATGAGGATAGTAGTATGGTTCCCTATAACTGTCATCAATGAGACTCTAACACATCTCTTGTAGTAATTGGACTCAGTATAGTAATGAATATGGGTTTGCTGATACTAATGGCATATGATACACAAGTAATGGAATACTCGTATTCATAGTCAACACGCTTGCTTGTAAGCTTCTATGTATAACTTAACACTAATAAAAGGACACGTTCCTGTATCTAACATAAGCTCGTGATGCTTACTTATATGTATTACTCATCTAACTTGGATAGGTAGTACTAAACCCATATAGTGTAAAGAGTTAGATTAGGCTTGTACAATGAGCTGTATATCTCTAGTACTGGTATATCCCTATGAATCCCATGCCGAGCTAACTAAGAGCTCATATCATCTTAGTAGTACCATTGCTTATCCCTTATTGTATCGTAGCTTGTCTTATGCTATCTCTTATTCGCTATGTCTAGCTCAATGATCCATCATATACAGCTCCTCGGGATTGGTATATATTAGTAATGCCTTTTATTACCCTTGCACAGGAATAGTAGTGCACATACTAGTCTAATCATCAGTAAGCTCCAGCTTATACCTCATTTCATCCTGCTTAACTATCCCTGGTATCACGTATATGTATATTATGTAAATACAATACATCTTATATCACTACTATCCCAGTAAGTAGAGTAAGCATAGTAGAAGCTTAGTAGTCCATGGAGTAACAACCATGATACTTATGGAAATACAAGAAATTGGAACGTAATATGATAGTACTGCTCTTTATAGTATTACAGCTTATTTGGTTAACTAGTATGATATCCATATGTAACTGGTGTCAATACTATATGGTTTAAGCAAGGTATATAGCTTAGTTTCATCAAGTAATCATCACATATCTTTTATAAGCTTGATAACGTGTAAGCCTAATTACTGATATAGGATATACAAAGCAGGTACGTATGAAAGGTGAAACACAGATACCAGCATATATATAATATTCAATCCTTAGTAATAGTCTCAATACCCTCGATTGCCTTATATGGAACCAATAGTCAAAAGAGGTGGTATATCTAGTCCAGCTATCATGATCAAGCTAGTTACTGCATGTACTATGATTGCACTTGTTATGATTATGTTTGTGTGAATGTGCAAATTAATGGTACTAATACTCTCCCTATAACCTACCCCGAGTCAAAGTCTGAGATAGTGCGACGAGCATTGGAGTAAGCAATATCAATATGCTTATTACGATAGGTGGTTATGAGAGAAACAAGAAGGGTGGAAAACAGAGTAAATACTAGCTGCTTGCTTAAAGCTGACATGAAGCTCCTATCGATGAAATACAGGTACATGTAGAAACAAAGCTGGTTGTATACTCAATTACGGAACTAAGCATACTGGTTACGTGTTATCAAGCTTAGTCATATCTACAGTATTGACCTAATCTGTGTTCTAAGCATTCAATCTACTCTATTAGAATATGGAAACAGCAAGTATGTTATGAATAGTGTGATATGTACTATATTAGCATAATGAACTGGTCCCTATGTTATGTATACAGGTGAAATCATAGGTCATTACCGTTGTAACATGGGTCTCTAAGATCGAGACTTGTATTGCACTCTTTGTAATGATCGTTTCTCTATTCCATGATAGTTATGGGATTACTAGTACCACTATAGCCTTTATTGCTCTTATTGTGTTATGTATTTCACTGATGAGATTGAGATCCAAGCTGATTACGATCGAATAAGGGGAAATAGACATTTTCGATCTGACCTGATTGAAAATAGATCGATATGCTTTGCTTCTTCTCTTGCAACTGGCTTGACTCCTGCTACTTTATACTGGAAGAGCTGGAAGAGATGGCTACTGTTAGTGGATCCATAAGTTGCTATGTTGCTATGTTGCTATATGGTTGAACCTTCACTTGCGGAGCTTAGATCGTTTATCACCTCATTTTGACCCTTATCACCCTAGCGGAGCTTAGATCATTTCTTTCTCGGAGGAGCCTAGGCCTAGTTAGAACCCTTTTCCCTGGCTTAGTGCTTGGGTCTTGCTTCTTGCTTGAGCTTATGGGATTGATTGAGGAAGAAGGGGATCTGAATGCTGAATGCTGGGTCGGTATGCTTGCTTGGATGCTTGGGATGCTTGCTGGGTCTGCTTGCCGGGTTCTGGCTTAGGGCTTGAGCTTCTGGGGTTTGGTTGGGGAGCTTCATACGGGCTTTGAAAGGAAAGGGGTTTGAGAGCTTCATGGTCATGCTGGGCTCATCTTGTTGGGTCAGGCTTAGTCTTTTATTACTTAAAGCTCACCAGACTTGCCCCTCCTTCCTCTCCCTAAGAGTGAGCCATCCTCCTATTTAAGGAAAGATCTCTCTAGGCTAGGCGCTTCTAAGCTGAATGAGTCCGGGTATATATAGCTTCATCTTCCTTACAACCTTTCTATGTGAGTCTGAATTAGAGGGAAAGGCTTCCTCCTTCTCCTTCCTTTCCCCTTCCCTTGTCTACAAACTCACCCACCTGAATACCTAGACCTGTTAACCCTAGACCACTTGCTTCATGAATTGCTTAATGGGTACTGCTATTTACTTATTATCAGGACGGCATGCATGATACAACCTTACCTTACCCTTTCCTTACGTGCATATACCTGTGGTTTTTCATACTTTACCGCTTCACCCAACCTTTGTGAATGGAGTGATCCCTAATTTACTTATTGGGTGGGGGGGCTGGTCGAGAGTTCGCTTACTCACCCTTAACAACCAATTAAGTCAGCCAGGAATCTTAGTGGGAAAACACTATTGCTATTAACTACCCTACCGAACCTTTACTTAGGAATTCTTATGGGTAACAAACACTATGAACTACTGTTCCCACCGAACCTTGCCCATACGATTCAGTTATTAGAAACTACTGCTAGGAAGGAATAGACCTACCCGCCTTGAGTTTACTTATACTGCCTGCTACCCACTTTCTCTTTTACCACCTGAAAGAAATAGACCTGCCTTATACCTAGCCTAGTACCACTTGAATTAATCGCTTAGTGGCTACTGCACTATACCTTTCCTTTACCTGGAAGCTAATGACTTGAATAGTCTCATTCCCATTCATCATAGTGATAAATAGTACAATGGTGAACTAAAGCTGGATTTACTATGCTCTTAGCTATGGGATTCAAGCTTAGATATGTATAGCGTTTGATTCTTAATAAACCACATCATGAACTATGGTGAGTATAGAGCTTTGTTTATACTAATGGAAACAGTGAATCCCATAGATGTTTGACTTATTACATATGCTAGCTTAGATACTAGTCAATGGTTCCAAGTATGGACACACTGTGATTAGAGTAAGCTTAGATAAGGTATAAGCTAGGAAACAACCCTTACATATAAGCAAGTAACTATAAGCTAAGATAAGGTTATGTCATGTAATTGAATATGGTTAAGCCTGATTACATGTAAAGCTTTGTCAAAAAGGTAACTAGCTATTACAGTGTAATGGTTATGAGTACTATGAAGATCGAGCTTACACTACCTAATCTGTGTTCTTTATCCATACTACCCTTCCAGTATGTACAAGATAGAATCTCCCTTATATATAAGTAATCAATCTAAGCTGAATAAGCTGTAAGAGCAATTCCCTTATACCTCTTGTTCAGGATCACCAGTTCACATTTGGTTATGTTTATAGTTAATATGTAGAATAAGGGTGTTGACCTTATAAGTGACATGGAAGCTGATTCCATCAACAATGGGTACAGAGATGGTACTATGTATGAATACGGTGTGATAAGGCTCGATATTCAATGACAGTTAGATCAGTGTTTGAATCATACATATACAATATCCATACTAGTGAAGCAGTGATAAGAACCAATAGGGAATGGTTAGTACACAATGGTATAGGTAAATAAGTAATCAACCTTTATTATGTGATCTTATTGTTTACGTAATGACTTTTAGTTAACCTATTCTGTACAGTTAATATGATGGCAATAAGAAGATTTTATGAGATAGAATATGGAGAATAGAGTATGACCTGCTTATTCCGGGTAAAGCATGTAGTGATTGAGCTTATTCCCCTAATTCACCTTATAGCTAAGAGTACAAGCTAATCGTAATAGCTATACTTATACGTATCTATATTAGTATGATTCCCATTGAAACCTATGTAAGCTTAAGTAGCTGTAACGTAACCTTTCTATTAGGATAGCAATATTAGCCTAATTAATAAGGTTGATGTAATAGCCTTGTATAATGGTGGAAATGACTGTTCTAGTATATGAAATGAATATGGATTACTCTTATATAATGACCTTATCACTAGACACGTAATCTATCAGTGTACCATAAGGGTAAGGAGTACTACTACCATCGAATCTACACTATAACAAGGTCCGGAGGTCTTGCGCTTCTGAGGGCAAGGATAAGGCAAGGTTTGATATGAGCCCAGTGTTACAAGGTATATTAGTAGTAATAAGCTTATAGTGAGGGGTATAGTTCATTCCATGTAGAAGCTAAGCTCTTGTTCAACCATTACAAGTAAGCATGATCTCGATTAGGAGATACACACAGGTATAAGTAGTAGTGATATGCCATTAGTCTAGTACCAGGACTTGGTTTCCCGTTGAGATGCAATCGATACAAGGTTAGGGAAAACATGGACATGGATACTACATAATGGTATATTCAAGATATGTGATGTAATTCCATTGGTTCACTCTTATATGATGTGTAAATCATACTATGTTATCAATAAAGGTGGTGTATTTGCCTAATATTCATATTAGTATTAGTAATAGATACGAGTAATAGTAATGGGATACGTGATTGGAATAGCTCTATACGATTCATCATAAAGACTAGTTCATAGTGGTGCTATGTTCCCTATATCACATAAGCAAGAGACTAGTCACCCCTTCCTTCCTTTCAGTGCCAGGAGAATAGTGGGGTGAATGATTGAATGGGACTGACTCAACCCACTCATAAGACCAGTTCATTAGGCCAGCGCCTCACTCATTAGGTCAGTAGAAGAGACCCATCCAGTATAACCCGTATTTCCATCCGTTAGAAGAGGATATATCGGTCAGTCAGTCTTTATAACGACTCCTTCGCAGTAATTAAGGTTATCTCCCATGGTGGTTCCCTTTGATAGTTGCTCTAGAGTTGCACCAAAACTCAATTTTGGCTTTAAGGTGCGAAGCCGCTTGTCCCTCCGGGGGGCAAGGAACTCGATGATTTCATGCAGTGAAGGTGATTCCTTTCGATAAGGTGACAGCAGAAGGAAGCTTATACAGGTGAGGTGAGCCTCTATTCTAAGTTCATGAGGTATCTTTCTCTTCTGTTATATTAGAACTCTACAACACATTATAGGGCCTTTCGAGATCCATCCGGGTCGATAACTCGCATTTTTCATTATCCAAATCGATGATTTACAGCTACTTCGTTCCTGAAGCAATATATAAAAATGCCGATTGGTCTGGTCCGTCAATTTGAAACACCTTCTTTATAAGCAGTTGTTTGCCAAGTTCAACGGTCAATTAAGCATTATCGCAAGGCCCCTCTATCGCTGCGCCCCTCAAATCGCTAGCTAGAAGGTAGGGTTCTCCTATATTTGTTCCCCTCAAAGAGCGTTTATCTAATGATCGAATTACGTAAATTGAGAACCCGATTAATAGTACTTTCAATTATTATATGATGCATACGTTTATCAAGCGATGAAATTAATGAAAAGGTGCGAAGCCGCTTGTCCCTCCGGGGGGCAAGGATAGCTCGTCCCGCTGAGGGTGAGGGTGAGATACGAACCGCTTACTCGACCTTGGTTTGACCTGGTAATTTCAATACTTCAGGGTGGCCTATGTTAAGGAGGTGGGGGTATAAAGCATTAGGTGGTTTTGAGATTGAAAAGCATATGCTGGCCTCGCTCTTGGTTAATCAACCAGCAAACAGCAAGCAAGCGATACCCGCCAGCCTAACCAGCAAGCTCCCCAGCTCCCCAGCTAACAAGCTAACCAGCCAGCAATTGCAGCAAGCAAGCCTGGCTCTTATCCCAGCCCGTTTCTTTTATTAAGAGCCCATGGTGGAAAGGGTGTCCCTCCCATTGATTCGACCAGCTCGGTTCTTAAGCCAGCCAGGTAGTAACGAAAAGCAAGTAACAGCTGTACCATCCAGCAATATCCATTGGAGTCCCACTTTTGGCATTTGAAAAGCTTCCTTCCCTGATTACAGGAAAGCGCCCTCCGGGTCCTTTTTTCGCTCCCCAAGGCTCCGAGAGATATTGAGGCAGGGTCGATAGCTTGTAGGGAAAAAGACTATAGTGAGGTAGTGCTCTTGGCTAGAAGAGCCAAGAGGAAGGACCCCATTTGGGCACCAAAAGGACCCATTGGAGGCACAAAAAAACCATAACCAATCTCTCATTATGCGGGCAAGCATTACCTACCTACCTACCTTCCCATACTGGCACTACCAGAGACTAGATTCCCTGTGTACCTTCCCGGTACCGTACTTCTTCCCGCCCTGTGCTGCCGTCCTGTGGAGGCTATGCTCATTCTGCAATGGCTGATAGTAGGTGATAAGGAGCTATGCTCATTCAGTGTGGCTATGTTGGCAGAACTACCAGGGGGTTAGTCTGGGAACCGGGAGTGAAGTGGAAACATCTATTAATGAAGTTTAGGCATTGCCTTATTCATACTATTCATATGAGCTATTCGGGCTAGTGACTTACCCCTGAATTCCAACTGCTACCCATGTTGAATGAAGCAATTCCCTAGAACTCGCCTTATCCTATTGTGTCATAATATAGAGGTACCGCCTGCTTATCAACTATAGATATAGGAAGAAATTCGTAATAAAGATTGGGAGACTCGCTGGCGAAGTCCAATGGCGAAGTCCAACGGCTGAGTCCATCCAGCGTGGGAAAGCCAGTCATTTATAGGGTGGAAAGCCTATCTAAGGTGGGCTATAGATGAGTGAAAAATCTATAGATTAGTGACAAATCTGTGGGCATCCAGCGCGCTATCTAGCCAGTCTATCCATTATAGGCCGGTCATTCGTGGGCCTTGTATTAGCCAGTCATTCGTAAAGCCAGTCATTCGTTAGTCATTCTCTCTAACCGGTCTAACACCCTTCACCCTTCACAACTGGGGTTATCCCCTTCACACATTGATCTATCGTACATCAATCTATCTCGTACATCGATCTATCATCAAGGTTTCTGAGAAAGGGACTGGCTCTCGTATCTGTAACTGATTAGCCTAGTTATTGAAATGTTGATGAGCCGTTGATGAACCCTTCACCCTTCCATCCATTTGGGCAAGGGAAGGAGATCATCTCTTTATCTCTTCATTTTGGCCTCCGATGCCCAAGCGGGGCAGGGGCAGCATACTCGTGGTATGGCCTGATGAGCCTGTCGGGGAAGGGTCTCTGATGAGCTCCCCCCGGAGGAAGACTTGATTGAGAAGGATAGAGTGATACATTTTGGTTGCGACTTGTTACATGAACTACTACCCGAAGAGTTTGAGCGGCGTTTGGCCGCTCTTTTAGGGGGAGGATAGCCACTCCTGAGGCATGTGTTTTCTGTGGATCGAACAATATCTCCATTTATGCCAAACTGATTAGCGGGCGTCGAGAGACGAAAGCCGGCTCGCTTTCTTGGTTTCGGTTCGACCATTATATAAGGGGGGGGGGCGTCTCTGTTCTTATTCATGTCACCGAATACACCCCAATATTTAGGCCAATAATTGAGCTGTTTCATTCTCATTCTTTATATATGTCATTACGCTTTAGCAAAGACAGACACAACTCCATAGATGTTTCTTATTTAGACCCCGCTCCTTATCGCAGGTCTCCCCTCGGTCAACTGCTTTTGGCCTTCGATGGGTGAATGCTTTACGGCTTGGCTGGCTCGCACTTCTCCCTGTGGAGTTATCCCTTCTGTTTTTCACCTTGATCTCCTCACCCTGACGGGAAAGCAATAACGAACCTTTGTCAGGCGAGCCATCCTTCCTTACCAACTCCACCCCTGCCCCTGGTATTGGCTGGTATTGGAACCAACTCCACCCTGGAACCGAACCCTACCTATTGGTATTGGAACCACTAAACCAACCCCTGGTATTGGAGCAACCTGACCCCTGACTAAACCCATTTATGCGCCTAAAGGTCCTCGACCAAGAAAGAAACCTCGATCGAATGAAAAGGTCATTTATGCTTTAGGTCGAGGGAGAGGTCGCGCTTATGGATAGGTCGAGGGAGAGGTCATTGTAGCGCGAGCATATTACATTCATATTACATATGTAATATGATCGATAGGTTAGGTCTAGGTCAATTCCGATTTCTTGTGATTCCGATTCGACATCCTCCAACCAACCGGTCATGAATCACCCGCATTCAGGTCAAACTGATTTCTCGCGTGATCGATCATATTACATACGTCATTTTGATCCCGGTCATGAGCTAACGCATGCTGGTCACCAGCTATGATGGTGGTGTTATGAGCTACGCTGGTGGTGTGATGGTGAAACCAAATAGACCTGAAGTCGGTTGAGTGCTCGATCTGGCAATCAAGCGTAAATGACCTGTCCCGATCAATCAAGCGTCAATGTCCTCGACCAATCCAACATGGATGGACTTCTCTCCCGTCGATCTGGGATTCATGCAGGTCATTCTTATTACTGAAATGAGAGAATTGCTACTAAATGGTATAGAGATGGACTACTAGCTGGACCACTAGGGACAGAATGCATGGTGGTACTGCCCTACCCCAGTGGTAACCCAATGCCTGTGAGAATAGGTATCGAATGCTAGGCGGTCCAGTGAGAATCTCATTCCAGTGGGTAAGCCAGTTATACACTTCTCCGGATTCATGCGGGACTGATGGATGCTGGCTGGATGGTGACATTGGATTTTCCGGATTGTTGCCGCTGCTACCGATGCCTCCCTACTTAGCTTTGTCCCTGTCTCTGTCTCTATCCCTGCTTACTTATGCGGGCTCTGCACCAAGCTATTGACTGACTGTGGGCAATGGCCTTGAAACTATTGGTTTTGGATTTGGATCTCCAACAAGGTGAACCACTGCCTATGTCCTTGCCTACTGTGCCTCTGTACCCACCTTTGTCTCTGCGGGATCAACGGGCTATGCTTCCACTCCGGCTGTGAACTTGGATTCTGGTTTTCTCACCTTTGGTGCTGGATCGACAGAAGCAACTGCTTCATTGACTGAACCAACTGGATCTATAGGGGAACTGGATCACGATGACGATCATCAGACTCTTCACCATGATCACTAAGGTCAGAAGAATCTCGATCTCTAAACTCAGTATCTGGATCTAGCTTTCGAAAGACAGAATCTGGCTCTGTAAGGTATGCTGCTAGGCAATATGGTTGTGGGTAAGCTACTGGATATGCCCATTTCCCTACGTGTGCTTCAAAAAGAGAATCTACTGCCTTCTATATATACCTATACCTTTGGTGCTTCTCCTACCTATGCCTCTCCTGCTGCTGGAGAAACAATAGCTGCATGGCTTGGCTTAGATGGCTCTGTAGCTGGATCAACTGGTTCTGCTCAAAAAAATAGAGAGAATCTATTTTCTTATCCATTCTATCTTGTTCGGATAGGATAATAATAAGCCCTACCCAGTTCCATGTCCCATGGTTGGTGAATCCGAAGCTTATACCTAAATGGAAACTGTATCACCGCCCTTTCTCCCGCTCTATTATTAATTAATGGCACGAGAAGGTCCCAGAGGGGCTTGCGCTTCCTAGTGCAAGGAATAGTGGGTCACAGAATACATCGATCTGGTATGGTTCTGGCCCTGGTCAAATGGAATACGAATGGTAGCGGGAACTAGAATGTCGCATGCGAGGATCCGAAGCTTGTTAATACGTAGATAATGGACGAGAACTAGAATGAGGAATGAAATGTGATCAAAGATCCATCCGGGTGGACTAGACTTAATAATGAGATGGAATACGATTACCTATAGAAAAAAGAGGTAGAGGTTAGAGGATATTCTTATTCTGTTGCCCTACCTATTGAATAGATGAGACTCTTGCCCTACTTGAATACTCTTGATCGCTATCCTACTCTTTAAGGCCTGGCCACTTTCTTGTAATAGTAGGGCACAGCGCATGACCACTAACCTTGCCGTAATCTAAGAATCCGGGCTCATAAGCTCGGGCTGTTCTTCCCCGTTTCCCCCACCTCTATGGAATGAACCACACTACCGGCTTACACCACTGTATGTGGTAGGCGGGAGCACCCACAACCACCTAATAACTCAGTCGCTCATCTATACCGCCAGCAAGCTAGACCCTGTAGCCCCAGTAGTCATTTCCCACAGCTTCCGCTATGTCCGAACTCCGTCCAGCGGCCGGGAAAGCACTTGCCAGGGATCCTGGGGCTTACAAAGCGTATAAAGTTCTTACGGCATTTGATTTGACAGGGAAAGAAGGCGGCTTGCTTATCCCTTCATGTCGCCCATTAGTCTGGAAGAATATAAAGAGTAGACTCTGGCTATCTATTTCTACCCGAAAGCACCCGAATGAATTCTTATAGGAGGGGGAGGCATGGAACCAAAACCTCTGTCTGTCAGGACCCCTATTGACCGCGGAGGAATAGAAGCAATAATGGGTGGAAACCCACTATAGCTGTTTAAGGCAGTCCATCTATCTATATGAAGGGGTCAATCTTGGCTGTTGTTCCCTAATGGGGAAGCGCACGCACGGGGTTATTATAGGAACGTGATGTGGCGAAACTTGCGAGATTGTTCCTTATAGAGTAAAGATCTTCAGATCCCGGGATCAAAGTACCTTTATACACAGACATGTATGAACCATACCATCTCACCTCCTCATGATAGGCTGCCTCAGAGTTCATAGCAGATTCCTGGCATCATGAAATGTTTTCTCATCTCGCTAGCTTCCGGTGGTAGCTCCATTTGAAAAACACCCATTTCACTAGCATTTGGATATTGGGAATGACTCCTTCCTATCGCAGTATATAGGACTTACTACCCCGGACAGCTGCAGTAGCTTAGACAAGTCAGGCAGGGGCCACTCCGGTGTTGTGTTGATCACTTGACATGACGAAAGGGAGAAAGGCTCTAGTAAGCTTAGCTTGAATGAATTCCTTTGTTGGGAGCCGCTCGCTCGGTAGCGTCCTCCCCTCGGCTTGAATGGGATCTCCTCTCGATGGCGGCCTTATCAGTCGAGCACCTAAAGGTGATGGCGGCCTTAACAGTCGAGCCTGCTTACGCATCCTTATGGTCGAGCCCCTGCCGGTCCTCTCGATGGCGGCCCTCTCGATGGCGGCCCTCTCGATGGCGGCCCTTATGGTCGAGCACCTAAAGGTCCTTATGGTCGAGCGATAAATCGATGGCGGCCTTAACAGTCGAGCCCCTACCGGACCTTATGGTCGAGCACCTAAAGGTTAGGGTTTACTTATTGCCCCTCTCAAATAAGTAACCAAAACAGTCGAGCCTGCTTACGCATTCAATTTACTTCTTGGGTGGGGGGGCTTATGGTCGAGCACCTAAAGGTCCTTATGGTCGAGCGATAAATCGATGGCGGCCTTATCAGTCGAGCCCCCTACCGGGTCCTTATGGTCGAGCGGCCTAACGGCACCTTATGGTCGAGCAACTAAAGTTCCTCGTGTCAACTAAGCTTAGGCGCAGATAAGAGAGCTACGAGGCAGGAGAGGCTAGGTGAGACACATAAACAGCGGGACAGAGCGCTTTGCTAGTTGTTCAATAAATGGATGGCTTTTACGATATTCTTCTATTAGGGTACGATCGATAATGAAATAAATAGAGTCATTTCAATGTATGAATCCTTCGCTGCTGTAGCTCGATTTCGTTGCCATTGTTGTTCGAACACATCGCAACTTACTTATTCCAAATTTTGGGTGCCACTGAAAGAAAAGCATGAGGTGAGGGTGTTAACGCTCATCCGACAGAGGAGGATGAGAGGGAGAGGATCTCTAGATATTATATACGTAATTACGCTTTGATTTGATTCTATCTCTTATAATAGAGTACACTGCATATAGAGTACAACATAAGAGCCTGGATAACACCTAAACAGAGCGGAGGAAAGGCAATGCATGGGGAAAACAACCAACGTGGATAGAGCATAGGAGAGCAAAGGTACCAATCCGTATGACCAACCCGCTTATCTGTCCATCCGTCCATGAATCAATCCATCCCAGCCAGTGGCATCATCACACCCCGTACAGATAAAGCCTAGAGAGCAGGAGCCGTCACCCTTTCATAACCATAAGGCCAAGGAGCATTCGGAGCATGTATGGAACCGTCTGGAGCATGCCTAGAACTATCTGGGACACGTACAACAGGAGACCAATGATGATCATCCACAGCTAGCAGCTAATCGTATCTCGTAAGCATCTATTAGGGAGGGTGGACCACTGTAATGAGCGAAAACAGAAGACAAATAGAAATGCATAAGGCGAATTGATACCCTCATCCTGGATATCCACCCCCGAACCCAGATCTGCTATTAGTAGCGCGTTACCAATGGAAAGAAGTGCTAGGGAACCAAAACACTGATAAGAAGTGCTAGGGAACCGTATCAAAATTAGGCATATGGCCCCTGGAGCTCGCCACAAGTAGTCGTCCCAACTCGGGTTCGTCAAAGATGAATTACGAGCGATAGCAAACACAGCTATAGAAGGTCAGGACCAATCGGGGAGGACAAAGCCAGTGGTGAAGGGCCCGAAAGATGTTGGCCTCCAACCAATCAACGAAGGAAGCGAGCAAGCCAACGAAGGAAGCAAGCAAGGGCCATCCTGTCGAAAGCAACACGCAAAGACAAAATAGATATGGGCATCTCTATATATATAGAGATGCTACAGGGGACATTACAATAGACAAGGTTCTCCCTTTCGAGAGGGAACGACAGTGGAACATACGGGGGACAGCCAGAGACAGGCAAGAGAAAGAATGGTCCATGCGTTGCACGTTGACAGAACATGAACAATTCAAACAATAGCCTTGGCGGATACCACCAATAGCAAGCATACCGGTATCATACATAATACAACCAAGAGATAGAATGATAGTGTCCTACATAATACGACCAATACATGCCCCAAACAAATACTAATACTACGTGGGTGGGACATAGACGGGTCACAACCCGTACAGAACAACAAAACACGTTAGCGAAGTTATAACTTATCCTTACCCTACGCATCCTACCACATACGGATAACACTATTTGCATACCCAGAGTCATTGTATCTACAGTATTATACGGCCAATACAGTAGTTGTAGAACGAGAGTAAGCAATCCCAGAGTAGGCATAGAAACAGAGCTGGCTCCGCCGGGGGATTGGGGTGGGTGGGTAAATAGTTCCAATGCTTGGTTCCTTTGGCTTTAAGAAAGCACCGCAGAGAATAGGGAGACTTAACAGAGACATATATAATGGAATACATGTACGTAGAGGGACTAATAGTCAGACTGGTCCGGACGTGGGTGCAGATGCCACTAAGACATCAACTAAACAATACCTAGTTACGAGGAGACTGTAAGGGCACGAAGACGGGAGCGGGCTTTGGAAATAGAAAAAAGGTTGAATGAACCCGAATCTCGTAAATCATAGGTGAACCCGATACCGGCTGCTTTACTTTGATAGATCAATAAAGGCTAAATGACATAAATAATGGCTTAACGGCACCGCCCAGCGAGTCTTGAGTATTTGTCTAGTCTTGGCTTAAACGATATAGGGAGAGCGGACACGTACTCTTGAAGCATCTCACTACGAGAGCAATAGCCCTACCAGCTACTATTGACCCATCTTACGTAGTTTGCCGAATGCAATGATGAACATAAACAGCAGCGCTGACAACCTTGACCGATCCATGCGCACCCATCTAACTGTAGATAGTGAGTTCTTCGTTCCCGAACCAAAGTGAATAAAATAGAGTAATATAAGACTAATAAACGGCATCAGAAAGCAGTTGGGAAAGTGAATAAAATAGAGTAATAAGGGCCAAATTAGGCTATAAGAAATGGTCGAGCCTGCTTCCGCATCCTGAAAGGTCAACCCCCAGGACCAACTTACTGCCTGACCGGATGGCCAAATTATTAGGGTTATATTCAGCCTACGCAGGGTCACCCGCTTGGGCGTGTCAAGTAGCCGTAAAACGCACGCAAATGCCCTCTCCTTAAGCCCCCTAAAATAAGCAATCAAGGACCGGAGGGCGATGGCGGCCCTCTTCGCGTTCCTCTCTTTTGGGGCAGGGGGTGCTTATTTGGTGAGGGGCCACAAAAGAGAGTTGTTCGTCTCCTCACACGTTACCTCACCCTATATTATTTAGGGGTCACTCACTATTCCGATGGTGAGGGGCTCGACTGATAAGGACCCTTTAGGGGGCTCGACTGATAAGGACCTTTAGGTGCTCGACCATAAGCCCCCCCACCCAATAAGTAAATTGAATGCGAAAGCAGGCTCGACTGTTTTGGTTACTTATTTGAGAGGGGCAATAAGTAAACCCTAACCTTTAGGTGCTCGACCATAAGGACCTTTAGGTGCTCGACTGATAAGGACCTTTAGGTGCTCGACCATAAG
>Ga0139314_100113_pt1 | contig 15837 bp, 13 predicted proteins | sample In2P11_FD_99376 | JGI IMG/M metagenome (GOLD analysis project Ga0139314, IMG submission 99376)
TATTTTCCCTGTTGTCGCACATACAAAGTATCATCAGATTCACTTCGTTGAAAACCAACTTTCTTAAGGTAGTCATCCATCTTTGCATACCAAGCTCGGGGAGCTTGTTTTAATCCATATAAAGCCTTAATCAATTTGCAGACTTTATGTTCTTGTCCTTCAATTTCAAAACCTGGCGGTTGGGTCATATACACTTCCTCCTGTAAATCTCCGTTGAGAAAAGCACTTTTCACATCCATTTGATGAACTTTCCATCCTTTCTCAGCGGCCAATGCAAGTGTTAATCAGATGGTGTTCCATTTAGCTGTAGGAGCAAAAGTTTCCTCATAATCAATGCCTTCCTGCTGCGCAAAACCTTTTACGACAAGTTGTGCTTTATACTTTTCAAGTTCTCCCTTTTGATTATACTTAATTCTGTAAACCCATTTGCATCCTATGGGTTTAACTTTTGCTGGACAATCAACAAGTTTCCAAGTGTTGTTACCAATTACTGCTTGATATTCTTCAACCATAGCCTGTTTCCATTCTTTATGTTTTTCTGCTTCTTTGTATGTGGAAGGTTCAGTAAAATCATTTGCTATCAAGGCAAAATTGCCTTCACTTCTATGTGCCCTTCTGGTGCCTGTTTTATTCTGTTCATCAGGCTTTACATCTTTCAAAAGTTGAACTGGCCATTTCGGAAGTTGGTGCTCACTTGTTTGCGCTTCTGTAAAGTCTCCTTCATTGTAAAGAGGATTAATATAAACGGATGTTCGTCGTTCATGTGAAGAATGTGGAGAATCACTGTCAGAAGAACTGCTGCTGCTTGGAGATGCGGATGAACTGCTAGAAGACCCAGATGATGTTGTTGATGTAGATGGACTGGATGACTCATCTTTAGAGGAAGGAAAATCAAGTTCATACCAATTTGGTGAAGTTGGTTGACTTTGCATTTTTCCATTTCTTTTACTTCCTTTAGTTTCTAACTTGTGAAGAAGATTTTCAATTTCTTCAACACTCTTACTCTTAGTTTCATCAAAAATGACATCCCTGCTCACAATGAATTTTCCATTGGTCAAAAGACGATACCCTTTCTTCTCATCATAATAGCCAATCATTATGCATTTTAAACTGAGTCAAGCTTAGTTCGTTTTTCTTTCAGAACTAAGGCATAACACACTGACCCAAAAACTCGAAGATGTTTAACTTGAGGTTTGAAACCAAACCAAGCTTCATAAGGTGTGATTCCGTCTAAAGAAGCAGTTGGAGATCTGTTTCTTAAGTAGACAGTTGTATGTATTGCTTCCGCCCAATATGTTGGACTTAACCTCTTGAAAGTTAACATGGATCTCGCCATTCGTAACAAAGTGCGATTCATTCTTTCGACTATTCCATTTTGCTGTGGAGTGTAAACATTAGTAGATGTCATCTTATGCCATTTTCACTACAATAAGTTTTGAATTCATTTGAAGTGAATTCTCCCCCATTATCTATCCTGAGAGTACCTATCTTTTCTTTGACTTCATTTTCAACAAGTTGGCAAAAAATTTTAAATTTATCAAATGCTTCTGACTTGTTCTTCAAAAAGTAAACCCAAGTCATTCTGCTGAAATCATCAATGAATAGTAAGAAATATTTGCATCCACCAAAGGAAGTTTGTAGTGGTCCACAAACATCACTGTGAACTAGTTGTAGCCGTCTGTTTGCACGCCATGAACTTGTTGGAAAACTTTCTCGACTTTGTTTGCCATAAATGCAAGCTTCACATTTTGCATTTTCCCTTTTGAATGTGGGAAGTCCTTTAACCATTCTTTGTTTCTGTAATTGAGAAAGACTCTCAAAATTCAAATGTCCATATCTTACATGCCATAGTCTTATAGGTGAAATACCGGTAGTCACTGCCCCTGCAAAATCAGAATGCCTTGGAATAACTGTCCCTTTCATCCGTAATAGTTTTCCATCTTCATAACCTGTCATGACTGTTTTCAAGTTCTGTTTGATTGAATTAATCTTGACTAAACCATCTTCCATAATCACCTGATGTCCTGCTTGTCGAATCGTGACTAAAGAGAGCAAATTTTTCTTAAAACTAGGTACATACCATACATTGGAAATCATTTTTTCTCCAATGCCAGGGAGAAAAACTTTAACTGCTCCTTTTCCATAAGGAGTATGTTTTGTATCATCAGCAAGAAAAATGGAATTAAGTTGGCAATCTTGAAAATTCCAGAAAAAATCACGTCGACAAGTCATGTGCTGAGTTGCCCCGGAATCCAAGATCCAGGCATCTTCATAGTCACTTCTAAGATGGGATGAAAGTTGTGATGCTGGTGAGGAAGTAAAAACATATTCTGAGTTATCTTCATCTTGATCATTGGCAAATTGCGCTGAATGCTGCTGAAACTTGGGAATTTTATTAAGTGAAGTTCGACAATCTTCAGCATAATGGCCAACTTTGTTACATCTTCGACACACAATTTGACTTAAGTCTCTTCCTCTTCCTGAAGATTGTCCTCTGCCTCTGCTTTGACTTCTATTTTGAGGTTGTCCTCTACCTTGATTATTATATCCTTGTCCTTGAAAATTGCCTCTTCCTTGGTTGTTTCCTCTACCTTGAAAATTATTTCTTCCTCCTCTGTTAAAATTGTTTCCTCTGCTTTGGCTTCGACCTCGATTATGTGTTGCTTGATTCTGATTCCCTCTGCCTCTACCTCGAGCACTGTCTGCTGATGATTTACTACTGCTGGCCTCTGTGAGAAAAACATATTCACCAACTTTCTTCTTCTTCCTAAAAGTTTTATCATGTTGACTCAACATTTCACAAAGCTCATCAAACTTTAGTTTCTCTAATTTCCCAGTTACTTGTAGAGTCTCTAAAAAATGTGTGTAGGAAGAAGGAAGTCCAACAATTACAATTGTGACCATAAAGCTATCATCAATTGCGGGAAAACCAGCATTAATAATTTCCTGCCTAATATTCTTAAGTCTTGAGATATATTCAAGAATATCACCGCCTTCAGTTAATTTTTGTTGCAACAATTTTAACTGTAGATCAACCTTTTTTGATTCAGGCTGAGTATCAAAGAGGTCTTTAAAAGTTTTCAAAGCAGACCATGCATCTGTAGCATTTTCTATATGGACATACATTTCACATTCATAGAAGATTTAATAAGAGCTAAGGCTTTAGCATTCTTGACTTCCCATTTTGCTAGTGCAGCTGCATCTGTGGGTTTATTCGGCTTAACATCTCCATCACATATACCCTGCCATAATTCATTGTAAATGAGAGTGCTTTCGATGAGACGATGCCATGTTTTATAAGACTTTGTGCCTTCAAGTTTGTCGGAATCAGAAAACAAATTAATCAACTTAGACATTGTAGCGTTAAGACTTCACACCACGAATCAAGCTCCAAAAAACTCAAAAACACAATAACAACACACGACGCAAAAAAAACACGATCTATCGGGGCTTGGCCTTGACCCTCGAATAGTCGTCAAAATAGGAGAAAATTGACTGAGCTTTGCACTTGGCTCCAGTCAATATCTCAAATTTTTACAAGGCAACTTTCGAAATTTGACTTTTACAATGGTGCTTTTGCACAATCTGGTAAAAAAAAAGTTACCCCCCCTCAAAGTAAAATTACTTTGAGTTACACTTATCTCCTTCAAAAAATTACAATTAAAAATCCCCTTATTACTCCAAAAATTTACAAATCACCTTATTACTCCACAAACCATAAACTCCAAAATTAAAAAATCACGAGATTTCTCCAAAATACAATATACCTTATCCCTCCAAATATTTACAAAATAAAAAATATTCCTTGTCTTTCCACAAAAAATTACAAACAATGGAAAAAACTTTTCACTCCATTAACATTACAAAATTAAAAAATTAAGAGACTGAATTTTTTTTTTTTGTTTGTTTGTTCCAGGCTCTCCTCCACGCTGGCTGAAGGGTAGATTTTTGCTGGCTTCTTGCTGGTAGGCTTCTTGCTCATGCTGGCTGGCTTACGCGGGCTGGATCACGCTGAGTACTTCACTCTGGCTTCACGCTAGCTGGCACTGGTTTTTCATTTTTCAGGAAGGCCAAACTGTTCTATTCAAGATCCAAGTTTGTTTGCCGAGTCCAAATTTACAAATCTGAATTTGTTGAAGAATAAATGTCTGACCATACTAAACAGGTTCCAGGAAATGACAAATCTGAATCTTATTGTCCAAGCATAATATTGAATCCGATAAGCTCCAACCCCTCTTCCTTCATCTGTTGTTTTCGATGGCGATAAACATTGAAATTACCTCAAGCTCTGCGGCAAGCATGGGTGGGGTTTTGACACATCAAATAGCAATGCATTCAGAGATACAGAAAGCATTCAGAGTCTTTGAAGGAATTCGCAGCAATAAATTGCAGTTTGCAAACAATTTGAAATGATGACTCAAAAGCATATTCTTAAATTTTTCAACGAATAGAAGATATAAACTCTGCTCAAACATCCATAATTAAAATATCCGCATTCTCACTATCGCACTATAGCTAGTGAAATACTTAACTATGGAAATAAAAACTCAGCTTCGTATAGAAAAACACATCTTCTACTTTAATCAGAATTAATGCTTAGTTCGTAGAGTTTTGATGCAATTGAAGATAACCGGGTTGCTCTATTCTTTAACAGAACTCTCGCTTCTACGGTTGCGTTGTTCTTTCAACCTTGTTGCAAGGAGCTTCTGGTATACAGCTGCCCACTTCCGCTTTTTGGCAATTCTACTGTGCTTCCTTTACAGAATTATGTGAGTCACCAGTCTCTGAATCTTAGGTGCCTTGCCGCATTTCTTACCTGTTTTTGTTACTAAAGTTCAACGATAAGTGTTAACATATTTTTGCAGGTCGTCATCTTTTGAAAGGTTGAACAACTTCCTAATCTTGGATGCCCTCTTGGGCCCCCGCATACCAGATCTCTTGATTTGATAGGCTTATTTTGTTGGGTTTTCCAATACTGAAAAAGAAGCAACTGCATCCAGAAAATCAACTAGATGCTGATTGTCAGCTGAATGAATTTTGGCCAACAACGCTTTCATTATTACACGTTCCTCAATGCTTTCAATATTACACTTAATAAAAAAATGCCATCCAACTTTGCATTAAATTCCAGCCAGGGCGTATGTTCCAGCATCAAAGAATTAACATAATCAATTTGCAGATTAAAATCTGAAATCACAAAACTGGAAAATTTCATACCAATTATTCACTTGATCAAATCAAAAGAGTTTTCTAAAAACTTGTAGAGCTGGAATCTCCTCCTCAAATCCACTGTAGCATTACTGGAGCTCTGATACCACAATAATGGCAGAAGTGTCCTCAGACACATAATTTTATTAATAAAAAAAAAAAATTACATAATTGATTTGCAAGAGCTTACACCCGAACAACACAAACACTCTTGCAATGAGCTATTTATAAGCTCCATGTCCTAACTACCTCTAATTATGGATCACTTATTAAATAACAAGTGTCCATTTACAATAAATGCTATTCAAACCAACTAGCTAACTAATCTCCTAAAATAGAGCCTAAGATACGACACATTTGGAGAGTCATATCTAGTCACAACAATATGCTAATTCTAAAAGTCTCCATAAAATAATTAAACATTCTAGAATAATAATTATTAATTTAATATCTTAAATTAATAATTATTTTATTCTAATTTTATAACCTATGATAAAATTGTATTTTTGGATCATCTAACACGATTTCATGGGCAAATCGATTTCCAGAGTAGCAACAATCAGTTGTCGGAGAGAGAGTTAGAGATCGAAGCACTGAGAGAGGGGTAGAGACAATGAAGTTGAAGGAAGATTTCGAGATTCGATGAGTGCATTTGCAGAGAGGCAAAAGAGCCACATAGAGACTAACACAGGGGCAACGTCGTAGCCTTTAGAGACAATTTTGATTTTGTTGGGGAAAGACGAGTTGCAGTGCCAGAAACTGGACAAAGGTTCTAGAGGTCAGGAGAGACATTTTCCGAGATAGCAGTAGACCAGACGACTTGAATAGAGGCAGGTTCAAACTGAGTGCAGATGGGATTGCGCTAGGGTGATGCAGTAGCTATGCAGAGCCAGTTTGGATGGCTCAATTTGAGCTAAGGTCAGAGCCAAGATTTGCCCGTGGAGTGAGGAAAATTCCTCACTAGATTTTTGCCAGTATTTGATATCTAGATTGTACTCAAATTATTTCACCGTTACTTAATATTAAAACCCTCAGCTACTGCACCAATTTTCCCATGTTGTATTTTTCCGAGGACTTTTGTCCAAAACTAATTGAATTATTTTATGTGTGTGCTAGCACTTATTCTTTCGTAGTTTTATTTGTGTAGGTTGCAATGTGATTTATTCAGTATTTGTTGTAGAAAATAGTGAAAAATTTGTTAAATTAAATTAACAATTAGGAGAATAATTTCCAGTTGCTACAATATAATTCTGATTTTTGGAATTTTCACATGGTATCAGAGTGCATTTGATCAGCCGGAGAGCCTAGAGGCAAAGAGAGAAGGAATTTCTCTACTCGTTGTGGGCAGCAGACCGCAATTCCCAAGGGCAGCACAATCATTCTGCCAAGAGGTCGAGTTACTTGTGGAGGTTCGATTTTTTCTGAGTGAGGGGCAGAAAAATTTGATCCTACGAGATCGAGTGATTCCAGAGGCAAAGGGAGCAGCCTAGATTTTTCGTTGAGCAGATCTCTAGCTGGACGCAGTGGATTTTGCAGCAGTTTGCTAGAGCAGAGCCAACGTTGGGTGGAAGGAAGTAGAGCACACACAGAGGGAAAATTTTCCTCAGGGAACTTCTAGTCTCAAGAAGTTTGATTTTTCCTTGCAGATTAGTAGTCGTTGTGAGAAAATCTTCTCACTCCAGAAGGGAGTGCGAATAATAAAGCAACAACTGAGCAGAAGGAAAGAGGAGGTTTTTGACATTTTGTTGAGATGGCCATTGCTGGGCTTCGGGATCAAGACAGGTTGGATGGGGCTTCCAACTACATCATCTGGAAGGTAAGGATGTCCTTCCTTCTAGATGATTTTGGCCTAAAAACATATATTGATGCAGTGGTAGCAGTTCGCACGGACCCAAATCCGCTAAAGGAGTACAAGAAAGAGATGTCACGGGCAAAGAGGCTGATCCTAGATGGAGTTCAGGATCATGTTGTTTCACATACAACTGCAATGATACTGCCAAGCAGATGCGGGATGCTCTCGCTATGTTGTATTAGGGTACTCTTGAGCAACGAAATATGTAACTCGAGGAGAAGTTGAGGCTCATTCAGATGCAGAAGGGGGAAGGCATAAACCTCTTCCTCACCAGGATTCAAGAGGTTCAGGACCAGTTGTCAATTGTTGGGGCAATACCTCAACCTATAGAGCTTGTGAGATTGGCACTCAATAGTGTCTCCGAGGAGTGGTAGGTCTTTGTCCAAAGCATATTGGGCAGAGACAAGCTACAGATTGGGACATGATGTGTGCTGACTTGTAGTAGGAGGAATTGAGGCGAGCTCTTCTAAAGAGCTCCATCAGTGGCAACAACAATGGACAAAAGTAGGTGAAGTAGGTGAATGTGGCCCTCACATCTAAGGGTCCTAGTCAGGGACAGGGGGAGTAGATGAAAAAGGAGGATTTATCGAAGGTCAAGTGCTTAAGGTGTGGTGAAGTCAGTCAATACATTACCCTATGTCCTCTTAGAATGAAGGACAAAGAGTAGAAGCAGGACCAGGTTGTAGCACATGATGAGATCGATAGGCTATCCTCAAGGTTAGAGGAAGATTTCTCTATGATCATCGACATACCTCCAGGAGTGAGGTGGGGTGATTTGGAGTTGTAGCCCCAGAGCGCTACATATGGGAAGGATCCTTGAGGAGTCCACCTCATGGATCAATACCTTACAACGGGGCCCACAGTGTTGAGTAGCAGGATGGATTAGTGATAGTTGATGCAATCAGATGTCAAAGTGACAGTTGCAGAGACTAGTATCAGTCAGATGCTGGAGAGCGCAGTGCAGAGTTGGAAGCAGTGCAGTTGGCACAGTGCAGATTCAACAACATCGCAAATTCTTTAGTGACAGTGCAGATACTAGCAGTAGTTAGAGACTCAGGTGACATATGCATTATACTGATCACAATTTATTCAGTATTTTGGATGCTTTTCAGTTGCAGATATTGCAGTGGCAGCAACAACAAATGAGAGGGAGTTGCAGTGCAGATGCAGTGTTGGCAATAGTTCGACAGGTACAACAACAATACAAATGCAATGTATATTAGTGTTGCACAATGGTTTGTGGTCAACAACATAACATCAACAACATGATAGGGTGCCGCTACAAGGTGTGCAGTAGCACTAGAACACATTCCTCGCTAAGAGGGAGTGTTAGTTTTTGTGGCATCGGATGTGTTCTAGCTTTGAAATCATGTGGAGAGGCTAGAATACGTGAGATCTCCAAAACCTAGAAATCATTTCTGGAAATTTCGCTTAGAAATGACTTAATTAGATTATTAACCAGTTTTTAAATATTTCCTAAGTCTAAACTTAGGGAATATGGTTAATTATCAGTATTAATTAAGTCAAGGCTTGAATTATCTAGAAGCTCACATGGATTAATCCATAGATGATCTTAGCCATCAATTATGTTTTAATCTTGGTTGTTGGTGCTCCAACAAAGGATTATAAGAAGAGGTCAATGTGGTGATGGAGAGGACACTTGAGAGGTTTGATTTCATGAGCAGATTGATTTCTAGAGTAGCAGTAGTCAATTGCTGGAGAGAGAGGTAGAGATCGAAGTAGTGAGAAAGAGGCAGAGGCAATGAAGTCAGAGGAATATTTCCAGATCCGATGAGTGCATTTGCAGAGAGGCAGAAGAGCCACAGAGAGGCTGACGCTGGGGCAACACAATAGCCTCTAGAAACAATTTCGATTCTGTTGGGGAAAGACGCATTTCAGTGCTAGAAGCTAGACAGAGGTTCCAAAGGCCAGGAGAAACATTTTCCCAAACAAAAACAGACGAGACGACTTGAGGAAAGGCTGGTTCGAATTGAGTGCAGAAGGGATTGTGCTAGGGTGACGTTGTCGCTATGCAGAGCCAGTGTGGACGACTCAATTTGAGCTGAAGTCATAGCTAGGTTTTGCCTGTGGAGTGAGGAAAATTCCTCACTAGATTTTTGCTAGTATTTTCTCTACAAGATTGCCAGTATTAGGCATCCAAATTGTACTCAGATTATTTCACTGCTACTTAATATTAAAACTCTCAGTTGATGCACCGATTTTCCCAAGTTGGGTTTTTCTAGGCAATTTTGTCAAAAAATAATTGTGTTATTTTATGCGTGTGCAAGTATTTCTTCCAACATTTATTCTTCTGCAGTTTTATTTGTGTAGGTTGCAGTGTCATTTATTCAATATTTGTTGTGGTAAACGATAAATAAACTGTTAAGTTAAATTAACAATTAGGAGAATAATTTCCAGTTTCTGCAATAGGATTTATGTTTTTGGAATTTACACACTTAAATGGGGGGTTAATTCTCACTCCTAGTCCTGTGATATCTCCTCTATTGGCCTATGGTTTTAGTAAGGGCATTACTTGGGAAACCCTGATTTTGGTAGTGGTCCTATTTTCCCGTTCCATATTTTTCACTCCCCTACGTACATTACAAGCCCTATTTCATCATCTTTCCACTTTGGGTCCACATGACTGTTGGGTCCATAATGTTGGAAAATCGGAAAGGCATAATTTTTTTTCTCTTTTTGATAATTAGTTGTGATTTCTTTGAGTTATTATTGTTTTTCTTATGTTCTTATTTTATGTTAGTTCATCAAGCAATTACCAAAACCAAAACACGAAAATCAAGGACACTAGATGTAGGCACATAACCAAGGCAAAACCCATATATAGGGGAAAACCCAGTTAAGAACTCTTCCTTTAGTAATTCAAATGAGATAGACCAAGATCCTATACCAATAGACCTCCCTCCTCCACGAAGTCAACCTTCCAAGGTGATTTAGTAGTCTCTTATTATCTAGTCGCTTCAACCCAACAACAATCCAGAAATTTCGGCTTCTTAGCAACAACACTTCGACCCAACTTTAGGACTGCAGTTTCAGTCTAGCAATTTCAATAGCTTTAGCCTAGCAACTTCACAACTTTGACTTTGATACAACTTCAACCTTGATGCAACAACTTCACAACTTCGACCTTGATGTAACTTCAGAATTTCGTTGCAAATGAGAGAGAGTGAGACCCAAAACTTTGATTCTAGCTTCCTTCCTGAACTTCGCACCTTTTCTGCTTCCCAACTATTCAATTTTCTTGTGTTAGATGTCCTCCAAATGAGTCAAGATTTTGCTTATATATATCTTAGGGGTTCTAATTCTTCTAATGAGGCCGACTTGTCCTTCCTTGAGGCCAACTTGGTGGAGGAGGCCTAATTGACCTAATTTACATTAAAATAATTTTCTTTCTTGACAAATAATTCCAAAGAGAGGTTCTTTACATTGTGACATGGACAAGGACATTTAACATAAACCCTAGAAGTCTTCAATGGAGACTTTAACCTAAAAACAATTGACCCAAGCATGAAACCCATGCTTTAATAAGGCAGTTTATTTAATAATAATTTTTTTCTTTGTTTTGACAAATACATTTCAAATACAATTATGAAGACAGACACCAGTTACATTCTTCAACACTCCTTAACTAGGGAGGTATTCATAATTACCTATATCTATAGAGGTACATGGAAGATCTCCAAAATGAACTATGAAGAGTTCAACACATTCAGTGCTACGAATTAGATTCCTAACCAGGGTAATCTATCTGAGTGGGATTAAGATGGACTAAATATTTCAGCTAGTCTAGGTACCATTAGGCTTACTAACTAACCATCAACCCAAGGATCTAGGTGCGTATCCAAGGTCAGAGTTCCAAGCCCAACACCACCCTCCCTCTTCGGGATCTAGACATCAAACACACATAGGCCGACCAAATGTCCTCCCAAGCATCTACCATTAGATGCTTCATCTCTCCCTAATAAGCTAGATATATCCATTTGTCGAAGCATGCTCCTTGTTGTAACATTATTTGGTTTTGATAAGTTAGTATATTAGCCAAATATAATTTTAAAATGTTAAGTTAGGATATGGATGCAAAAGAAAGAAAAGTTAAAATAATTTAATGTTTTATAGGCATCCATATCAATAAAATGATAGGTGTTAGTTGCCCTAAACAAAGGAGAAAAAAGTAAAATAAAATGTTAGGGAAGCAAAAAGAAAAGAATGGCTTCATTTCATATTTTTATAAATGCACAGGCCGCTAGTCAAAATGCGCCACATTGGGAAAAGTCAAATTATGTTAATATAGAATTAGTTCCTTAATTGGGATTAAATGTTTGATTTAAAAAATGTTGGCATTTCAATTATATTGTAACGCGCAAATTTAATTTGACCCCACTGAGAAACTCGTCACCTCACATTAACGTTGCGCCACCTCTCACCTCATATGCACCCATCTCCCAAGATCTGGACGGCCCACATATCCCCCCCCCCCCCCCCCCCCCCCACCATTTGAACTTTACTGTCGGGGAGGGGGGGTTCCGAAATGGGCGGTATTCGAAACCGCGCCTGCCCCTATGTGTCAACACTACATCATTTCGGACCCCCTTGGGTGAAACCGTTAATCGCCTCTCCCCCCCTCCGAAAAGCAGTTTCTCCACCTCTCGATACCAATCTTCTACCCATTGCGCTCTCGCCACTGACCTTCTGCCACGTCATTTGCCCATTTGATTCGGCCAATTAAATCTGCTCCCTCCAAAACTAAGCCGTTAAATAATTAAATGGTTTAGTTGTTAATCCAACGGACCCACGCCACCCTTAACGGAAAAACTAGACTGTTATATAATTCTCCATTTCACTCATTAACCGTTACTGAATTCATACACTACCACTGTTATTGCTCTATTACAGGTTCGCTGGACCAAACTCCAACATTTTCACCTGCCAGCGACATTGTTCGCTCACTCGTTTTCAGCGTATTACCTATGTTCTTGTTCTCAAATCCTAAGTCCCCTATGTGTATTGAAGCTTGTAATCTAGTTTTCACCACTGTCCTTAGCCTTATCCGAAAACACCTCCAAAGGACAAGGGACTAGAAGAACCTATTGTTACACAGTAATTTGTCACCGTTTCTCACCGTCCTAGTTACCCCTCTCCCGCACTTTGGAGAACACATTCCGGGACCTGTGAGAAGTGACATAGCCTGAAAACACTTGCATTAGGTTCCTCTGAGTATGGACTTTACATGCCCTTAAGACATCTCCTGCAAAAAACCCTTGGAAAATGCCCTTTTTCCATTGGCGCAGTTTCCAAGTGTACTGCTCGCGCCAATGGGGAAATCCAACAAAGGGGGCGCGCCAGTTGGCGCTCTGTCTCAGTGTCGTGCCCGCGCCAACCCAATTTGGTAAAGTTTTTAACAAACTGGCACGGGAATGTTCTCGCCAACTCATGAACTTTATCTGAGAACATTTTCTGAGGACGAAGCCAACTCGAGCGAGGATAGATCCAACTCAATCGATGACGTCTTTGATCTTATCTCCTGCAAGGATGAAGCTTATCCCATCTCCTCTCTTTGATCTATGAAAGCTTGGTCTGCTACCTTGATGAGGCTAGGGATAATCATAATTATAGTGCTGGTTGGAATAGTGCTGCTGCTCCTAATCATAATAGTGCCATAGTGCTAAGGAGAGTGAAGAGTAGCTTTGGAGGAAGATCATACTTCTAGAAGGCTAAGAGATTGCTGCAAGGAGCAAGAAGATTCTTGTCACCGAAGAGAGAGGCTTGTTTTACATCCCCAACAAGCTTTACAAGGCATGTGCACCTGACGACCCAGCCAAAGGAGGATCCGACGTCAGAACATATGGTTGTATTCTTCTTTGATTGATCATTGATAATAGATGACTATCATTATGGTTCCACTCTTGTTGTCCATCGTAACGATGCTTGAGTTATATCCTTTCTGACTGATATATAGTTGCATCTATCGGTTTCTATGCTTGTTTTGTGTTGTTCTTTGCGTGTGTGCAGGTATCCATTCACGGGGATCGTGAGGATTGTGACCAGCCGGAGCAAAGGATCGACTCTCTTGCGACACTAGCGTTGGAATCCAAGTAAACTCTCATCGCTTACCCATAGATTGCAATTAGGAACATGCGTGTTAGCATTGGTTGATTATTGCTAGACCCAATCTGGGCTAGTAGGGATCGCCTCTGTCCGCAGAGGGGATTTACCTTCACAACAACTTGGCGACTCCACTGGGGAATGACTGTTTTTTGTTTGATTTGTAAGCTTTGGATCTCCTATTTGGTCTACAGATCAAATGATTTGGGTTTTGTCTTATGTCTTTGGTTTTCCTTATTTTTCCTTGCTGGATCTGCCTTTCTGAGTCATTTCCTTCAGCTATTCTTTGCTCTCCGATCCATCTAAGCACTGCTCTCAGGTCCTGAGACATTTGCTCTTGTTTTTCCTTGGGCAAACCCAATTGGCGCGGATATTGGCCTGACAATCGTGCTAATTGGCGCATGTTGCACACTGACAACTCGCGCCAATCAGTCATTAGCGCGGGTTTCTGCCCCACAGTCGCGCCAGGGCTGTGAAAATTTATTGTTTGCCTGTTTGTGAACTTCCTGAGCCTGGATCTACTGCCCAGATTCTTTTCCTCAATCACCTGTATATCTCAGAATTCTGTTTCACTGTGTTTGGCCCCTTATCCGTTGGTTGTTCGCTTGTTTCTATCGATTTCACATTGTAAACCCTAGGGCATCTAGTGTTTCTGTGTATCGAGCCTCCCACAAGAGATTTGGTCTTCCTTTGTTTCAGTCAGCATTTGAGATACCTTGTTGCATCTGCTTGGTGATTGTTGGAGCTTGTTATTGGGTTATTTGAGCAATTTGGTTCTTTTTGCTTGATTTCTATTTGGCTTCGTTTGTGAGTCTAGATCACGTGGCTCATTGAAGCCTTTGACGTTTTTTTTGATTTGAAGGGCTGCCTTTCTTTTTAGAGATCTGATTGCTTTCCATTGAGTGAATTTGTTTGCTCTTTGTTATTGTTTCTCAAAATTTGTTCAATGCGCTTTGCCATCAAAAAGAAAACAAACAATCTCTCTTGCTTTACATTAGTTAATGAAATTAAAGCTCTTCATTATTATTGGTGATTAGTAACCTTGGAGAAAAGATTTGTTAATTGTCATTAGCTGCATTAGAGTATTGTTTGCTGGTTGTTTCGGTCATTTTGTTTGTGTGAAAGCTCTCAACCCTTCTATAGCTAGCATTCATTGAATGAAATGAGGTTTTTTGGCATATAGCTTGCATTTAGGAAAATTGGGAGAAAATTACATACGATAAGGCCTGAAAACCGAAACCTAATCCAAGATCAACTGTAAAACGAACTGAATAAATCTAACAACGCATTAGAACTTAACGCACACATCTAGAGGTCTAGGCTAGAGACGTGTTTCGGCGTCGTTAAACCTAGTCACTATTGTTTCACATTATGACTGGGTGATTCCTCCTTCTGTGACTCGATAGTGGTCTAACACGGATTTGCGCTCCCACGTACTGTCGAGTATATGGGGAGACCCCACTAGGTTATCATCCTTTATCCACAGGAAGCCGTGTCTGCCGCCTTACAAGCCGTAATGCACTGAACACAGCATTCGGGAAGATTGACTGCCGTACGGGAAGTCCTTGGTTTTTCATCTGATTGCCAAGGTGTATATGCAGTTTTACGGATTGTTTGGTAAACCCTTTGCCTAGGTCTCCAGAGTAGTCACTTTTGATCCTTTTCGGACTCCCTAAAAGAAAAGGTGCCAGTGAGCGTCTTGTCACTTCGGGCTCATTAAACATTCGAAGGAGACTAGAGTCACCTTTTTGTTCTTTTCTCGACTCTTAAAACATGAAAAGGTCAAGTTCAGTTCCTGTGTCTTAAAATTTATTCGGCCACGCTTCACATTTACCCGGTTAGATCTTGTTTGCGTTAGTTTGAGTAGGGTCCTTTATCGGTAGTTTCCCTAGGATTGTGTGAAGTTTTCATCCTGGCGGAATCACCTTTTTGGTCCCCTGTTTCACGTGACCAAGGGTCTCCGTCCTTTGTTGCTCCCGAGCCACCGGTTGTAAGTGGTACTCTTCCTATTGTCTTGAGTATCCAGCCGATTAACTCCCGTGCTCCAGACGACGAGACTTATATAGCTCATTGGAACCCCATCTGGGAAAATCTTGAGAACGATATCCCTATTTGGGAAGACACTCCTCTTAGTTTTTCAGCCCCCATGTCTCCTCCTGATATGGAGGACGGGTCTCCTGTGTCAACTGACGAATCCGTTGCGATGAGCGGTGAAATTCCCACCGCAATGGAACCTACACCTATTGGTAATACTCCTATTACTGAGAGACTACCTCCAGGCTACCGTGCATTAAAGGACATTATGTCCTCTGAGACTCCATCCATGAGCTCTATTTGGTCACCAAATATTACCTCCACCACAGGGCCTTTTTCTCCACATGATCACCATGTCTGTTACCTCGGCCACAACCACCCCGGCGGTATGCATAGCCTCTTCGGCTCTTGCTGTTAGTGGCCCATCGATCCCTCCATCCAGAGTCGTCGATCCCATACTAAACATGCGACATTCTTCTGGTCCTGTCCTAGTAGAGGGGCTCGTCGACCCGTTGTTACGGATACTGCAATTTGATCCCTCACAACCCTTTGGCAGGCCTTCATCGCCTCAACCCGCTGTCGAGGTGTCCGTACCATTGTCAATTGGTTGGGCCGCCACCCAT
>Ga0139314_100116_pt1 | contig 15681 bp, 18 predicted proteins | sample In2P11_FD_99376 | JGI IMG/M metagenome (GOLD analysis project Ga0139314, IMG submission 99376)
GGGTGCCGCGGCATTGCCAGACCTAGAAACCTTCATCACCAATGTCTTGACTCTTCCTCCTCGAATAACACTCCACTTTGATAGATTGAGCATATTCCAAAGCACAAGACGGAAATATCAACAATGTCTCAAGTCGAGCAGGAGGTCACACTGGAGACCCGCGGGCACACCGCCATCATCACCCTCAACATTCCAAAGAAGCTGAATGCACTCAATGGAGACCATTACTTCCGCCTTGCCAAACTGATGCAAGAAGTTGCCGCCATGGATAACACCTACATCACAGTTCTAACAGGAAAAGGGCGATTCTTCTCTGCGTACGTTTATCCTTTCTACCAAATAACAATGCAAGAGAAGCTAATGACAATCGAACAATAGAGGTGCAGACGTCTCGATCTCAAGAGCACCACCAAAGGAGGTAGATATCCAACGTCACTATCTCCAAGGCTTCGTGGCTCAAAACTTACACATCACACACGCCTTTTACACACACCCAAAGATTCTGATCGTTGCTTTGAACGGCCCCGCTGTAGGCCTGTCCGCAGCACTCACTGGATTTGCAGACTTTGTTTATGCTGCTCCACACACTTTTATCCTGACCCCTTTCAGTAGTTTGGGACTAGTAGCAGAGGGTGGCTCCAGCAGAGCTTTCGTGTCGAGACTCGGCATCTCAAAGGCGAATGAGGCACTGATTATGAGTAAGAAGTTGACTTGTGAGGAGCTTGTCAATGTCGGATATATCAATGGTGTTATGGACGTCAAGCCTGGCGAGGACGCCAAGTTTTTGGACTTGGTCCTGCAGGAGGTGGATGATAGACTTGGCAAGCACTTGATCCCGGATAGTCTTATGGGCATCAAGAAGTTGATCAGGAGGCCTGAGAGAGAGCTTTTGGATGCCCAGGGTGTTGCTGAGGTCTTTGGTGGGTTGGAACGATTCGTCAGTGGTGTACCGCAGGAGCAGTTCAGGAAGATTGCTTCTGGTGAGAAGAAGCACAAGCTGTAGAGTCGCTTGGGTGGATATGCATTTCTCGTAGAAGGACCACAGTCCACAAAGCATGAAAAAAAATATGTGTTCAGGAAGATAGAAAAAGTCCAAATTAGTGCTTATGGCGAGAGACTCAGGGGTATCGAAGAAAAGAGAAAATGCAACGTGCGCTCTATAACTCACTTCCTCCTCTTGCCGTTCCAATCAATGAAAAGGCCGACGTCCTTGATAACGGCAGAAGGAATACCCATCTTCTGTGCCCACATTGGTAGGTTGCCTTTTGCATTAGAAGCAGTCGCCATTTGCCATTTCACGTTTATATCTTCAACCATGGTACACCGCTCAACACTGACATACTGGCCGAGGGTGACAGGCTTTCTCTTCTCGGCAGTGTCACCTGCAATCTTGTTCTTGTGCGTGGAGTACATTGCCTTGTCAAGCTTGCTAATGTCAACCGGTATCTGAACAACCAGAAAGGATGGATCTTTGGGACCAGCCGAGCGTGCCGTGACAACGGTTACGGGAAAAGTGCGATTGTCCAGGGGAGGTGGGATGTGATGACACATCTCAAAGACTGATGATAGCTCGCGAGTCAGTTGTGCATAACGTGTACAGAACTGACCAAGACTTACTGTTCAAGCCGACCTTCTCCCAATTGCCAACCTTGGCCTGCTTTTCGGCCAATTGAGAATCCCAGGATAGAACCTTGTGTGCATCAAACACATCCGGAGTGTACTGCGATTCATGCAGACTGTGGTCGTCAAGCAGACCAGCTTCAAACTCATCCCAACTGGCAGTACCTGGTTCGTTCTTGTTTTGGTGAAGACTTGTGCGAGCAAACCATGCCTCGTCGTTTGCATTGGGGCCCAGTTGGTGAGCAGGAATCTCATGAGCCAGGAGTTGGATGGTAGCCTTTGCGGGCGGAGACTTTTTGGAGCGTTCCTTGATGGCGAAGTTCTGTGGCAGGTAGTCGGTCATGAATGTCGAGGCTTCGGTCAAGACATTGGTGATGAAGGTTTCTAGGTCTGGCAATGCCGCGGCACCCGTCTGCAATGCTGCCAGATCCGGATGAGCGGGCAGCTGTGATGGGCTGAGGGCGCGAAGACGCACGAGCTGACCGTAGGGTTGACTGCCAGTACTCATACTGAATGATATAGTGCGATGCTCAGCAGGTAGGAATAGGTTGATGTGAATGATTGTATTGTGTTCTCGAACGGTATGGCTGAAGTTCAGTTGGAAGACGCGACACGCGACGATCGCCGAAACACAGAATCGTCATATTGCCATCGTGACCATCGCGCATCATGCCTTCCTTTTCCAGCTTTCGCATCGCTATGTACCTACACTTCTCATGGGCACATCTCAATGACACATCACAAGGCATGAGAATCATCATTCGGAAAAGTGACATTATTGACAGGGCATGCATGTTTGAGCCCTGACTGAACCCTGACACAAATCATCTCTTGGCCAAGTGGGGTCGGCTGAGTCCGTGGCAGTCGCTTCTCCCAATCGAGCTATACCGCACGACGCCTCGCTCCATTTTCTCTGATTACATCTAACTTGCCGCCGTTGCGCCTATCTCCTCAATGACAGCAGAAGCATACGGCTGTGGCGAGATGCCGGCCCTCGGTGCCGGTTGCTCGGGTAAGTAAATATCGACCTCTTCCCTCGTGAGCATCTGTAAGTTGTCTTTCTCACCATACCAACAACAATGTTATCCGCCTTGAAGAACTTCTTCAGGTACTTGCGCCTCAAGGCGCTTGTCAGCCTCGCTCGCCTCCATGTGTGGTGGAGCGGCATGATGCCACAGGCCTCGCCGGACTCGGTTTTGCAGATTCCCTCAAGGACCGGTCGCAGCATCAAGGGCCATTTCTACAAATCCACTTCTTTTACTCCTGGTATCCCATCGCCTCTCTTGATCAACTTCCACGGCAGCGGTTTCGTCTTCTCCCTTCACGGTTCGGACGACTTGTTCTGCCGCAAGGTCTCTACTTCTACCCCTTACTCGGTTCTGGACATTCAATATAGCCTGGCCCCCGAATACCCTTGGCCAGCATGCCACAACGATACCGAAGACGTGGTCAACTGGGTCCTTGGTCAACCTGACACCTACTCTGCTTCTCAAATTGCCATTTCTGGTTTCAGCGCTGGTGCAAACATGGCCTGTGTCGCAGCTGCATTGGCCTACCCCAAGGATACATTCAACATTCTGTTAGCTTTCTACCCACCTACCGATCTCTCCATCAAGCCACAGCAAAAGTCAGCTCCAGAAAAGGATGGCAAAGATGACGATTCGACGGCAAAATTGGCAGACTTGTTCAATGCTTGCTACCTGCGCTTGGATCCTGACAATGCGGATCCTCGCGTCTCACCTGCTCTTGGACCTGTGGAGAACTATCCCGAGAATTCTTTGTTCATTACTTGCGGACGCGATAGTCTCTGTCTGGAGACTGAAGGTCTGGCCAAGCGCGTCCAGGAGAGACATGGAGACAGCGTAGTGCGAAGACGAATGGACAAATGCGGACATGCATGGGACAAACATGTGGCTCCTGGCTCACACCAAGAGCGCAAGCGTGATGAGGCGTACGGCTTGGCTATCGAGATGCTGATGAAGACAAAGCAATGACAGGAAGATGTGTAGCCAAAAAGGACAGGAAGATATGGTAGAGGTAATTAGAGGTTTGTATTCATCTTTGTAATTTGCAGTCTCGCTTTGCTTTTCCCTTTCATCTGCTTCGTGACTGATGACACAAGAAAAGAGAAAGAACTAATTACAGCGCAAAGCCAAATCGACCGGACTGTACAGTGTGTCCAGAAAAAACAAAAACAAAAAAAACTTAAGAAGACAAATGAAAGGGGTATCTTTTCGAATCGCGCCGGCCACATGCAACATGCATCCATCATTAACTCGTGAAGAAACAAACACCAAAAGAACGAAATCCACCAGAAAATCAGAAAACGACGGCAAGGCTGGAGAATCGTGGGCAAGGAAAAAAGCATGGTGCAGAAGGCGCCGATGCCATGCAACATGCTTAAAGAAACTGAGACGAAAGACAGATGAACCCTGACTGTGTCAGGTGCTGTGAGTGACTGCGTGGTTGAGTTTTTGACTTGCGACATCAACATATTCAAGGAATGACTGTACCGGCGCCGGACTGGATCTTCATGGCGCCAATTTGGCTCTCCCATCTGTCGATCTTGTCGACAAATTCCTGGTTCAGAGACATGGCAGTGCATGCGTCCAGGAGGGCCATAGCGTCGTGGTAGCGTGCGCGATCACCAGGTCTGGAGATGTCCTTGTTGCGGTTGTAGAAGTGGAACAGAGCGCGACGTTTTCCATAAGCATCCAAGGACCAATAACCCGGCATGACGACGTCAGCTTTGGTGTTGACAAGCTCAAGAGGAGCTACACGCTGCTTGCGGTAGAAGGCGAGTGCCGAGCGAAGACTCTGGAAGGCCTCCTTGATGTCATCGCGGATCTCCTTCTCCTTTCGGGTGTAGTGGTCATTGCCCTGAACAGCTGGGGTACTTCTAGTACGACGGTGCTGCTGTGTGTTTGGGTTGAGGGCGTTCGAGGCGTTGGACGACATGAGATCGTTGAGGGCCGAGCACTGGGAGTTGAGGTCGTTCATACGACGGACAAAGCGATCCATCTTCAAGTCGATTTCACGCAAGTCGTAGCGCAAGCTCTTAGCCGCGCGGTCCGCATGATAGGCATACCACTGAGAGATATCCTCCTCGGAAACAGTGGTCTGCTCGACTGAGTTGGATTCAGGTGAAGCGCTGGCAGCCATTCTGGATGTTGCAGAGTTGAACGAGAGGTTGTCAGAGGAAGATGTCCTGGTGTTGGAGGGTTGGATCGAGTTCTTGTTCACAGGGACTAGGGACATGCTGTGTTTATGAGCAATGCTGGCAGTCATGTCGGAACTGGTAACGACAGCATCGGCATCGTCAGTGGAAGAGATAGAAAGGTCCATGATGGCGTTGACAGGGGCGCTAATGGTGGTCGAGGTCGAAGTGCTGTGGTCTTTGATAATGATTTTTGGGACCTTGGGCTGTTCGTATTGGTATTTGACCTCGCTGGGCTTGGGTGGCTGGTGGGACCAATCGGACACTTCGACAGTGGGTGTATCAGGAGGCGTAGGGGGCATGAACTCCGGGCTGGATTCGATAGCGCTATCGTTAGGTGTTGCAGGCTGAACGATGGGTGCAGTGGGAACCTTCAGAGCAGGTTCACTGGCAGGACGAGGCAAACGCGAGTATGAATGACTGCGGAGGGTGGATGAGATTTCACTTAGGAAATTCGCGTTATTCTTGATGGCTTTGCCGTGGTTGTCCAGGATGCCGACCAGGCGCTTGACGAAGCTGAATGATTGTTTTGGTTAGTTGTGTACGGGGCCGCTCGTGTTTACCAAAACGTACCCAGCGTGGAAATCATCGCGAGGGCCCGGAGTGCTGCTGGCGCGGCGATGCTGTTGTTGCTCTTTGGGCGCACCGAGTCCATCGTCACGACCGGTCGACCGTGAGCGCGACATGGTAACCACTGAGCAGTCACGGTTTCACGTCAACGATTGAATCCGGGGTTGAGCTGACCGTGCCTTCCGAACCTGCGGAGGATGAACGTTATGTGTCAGGGAAACGACTATCCGCAACGGCGCAAGCTGGCAGTGCGGCAGCAGCGGTGTGGGTGAAGCAACAACAAGGGAGGGAAAACAAAGGCGACGTTAAACTTGTCGATGTGTGTGAGGCTGGAAACCCGCGCTTGCAGCACGCCGTCAATCACGTTCTGCCTTGTAGATTGCTCGATTAATTATTGGTTGTCCTTTTACCGATGCCATGGTCCTCGTCACTACGCGCCATGGCCAAGTGCTGCCCAAGCCTCGACCTCCTGTCGCTCCCGCTCGGCTCGGCCTCTCCCGAGCCATTGTTTGGTGTCCTCCAGCTAAGTCACAGCGCAGTCAAAGGTAGAGAAGAGGTATCATTTCCATCATGCGCCGTCCTTTTTCTATGTTACAATTCAAAGCATGGCTGGCCGTTCGCAAAATTCCCATAAACATCCCCAAACATTGTACACCCAAATCCGACTGCCCCTGCAGCCTGATGCAGCTATTAAACAAATCGCTTTCCGCTCAGACGGCTACCATCGCATAAACTTGTACATCATGGCATTCTCAAATCGTCTAGAGCATCTTGTTGAAAGCAGGAATAAGAGTCTGTGCCAGCCAGAAACTGAAAACGAGCTTGGGACCAGTCATCAGGAGCTTGGGAGTAAGACCCTTGAAGAAGGCAGTCATGCCCTCGTGCTTGGCCATGTTGGAGATGATACGGAAACCAGACTCCTTGGCCTCAAAGTTGCGGTTCTGAATACGGGTCTTGACGACATCGAGAGGAGCCGAGACGATGAGCGAAGCAGAGGCACCGGCAATGGATGCGACAAAGTTCTGGAACCAGGTGGCACTGTTGTAGTCGGACAGCTTGAAGAAGTATTCCTTAGCAGCGGCACTACCACCGAAGAGCTGTATCATGCGTTAGCAACATGCTTCTGCCAGAAACGAGTCAAGTATACGCACAGCGAAAGAACCGGGAGCGTTACGGGCGGCAGTCCAGCCCCAACCTCTGTAGAGACCGAAGCCCTCGTCGGCAATGATTCTGAAGAGACCGCGACCACGGAAAGCCTCAGGGTTTGTTTGACGCTTGATCTTGAGAACGTCGAGGGGGAGAATGACGATCTCACCAATACCGATCAAACTGGGGGTTGTTAGCCATGCGCCTCGGTAGATCCAAGAGCGCTGGTCGAGTCTTACCTGCCAGCAGTGGCGTGCATGATAGCCTTGCCATTACCCTTGCCGAAAGTCGAGTCGAAGAAGTCGCCGTGGTTCTTGGCCAGGTAGTCGCGCATGAAGGGCTGACCACCGTACTTGTAGACACGCTGCATGACCTTGTAGGCAGCGGCATAGCCGAGACCGGGGAAGAGAGAGAAGAAACGCGTGCCGATGGGAGCGGTGGCCTTGTCCTTGAAGATGACCGAGTTGAACTGGGTCATGCCAACAATCTTGCCCTGGTTGCTCATGAGACGTTTGGCGATGGTGTCGACGGGGTGGAAGACGGCGAGCTCGGCAATACCAGCGGAACCTGCTTCACGTCAACTGTGTGTTCGTGCTTGTTTTTGAGACAGTTTACGCACCAGCACCGAGGACTCTAGCAGCGGTCGACTCCTTCTTGTACTCCTTGGACGAGCCGGACAGAACCTCGCCCGACTTGGAGGCGGCATCCTTGGGTGAGGGAAGGTTGACCATTGTGACGTGACTGAGTGAATCTACTCGGGGAAAAGAATGGACGGAGGATGTACGGGGTCGAACAAGGAGACGGTAGAGCGAAAGGACGACTAGAAAGAGGGAAAGAGCACGCACACGATATGGATTATGCTGAGTTGCTCATGCACCAACGCCGACCTCGTCGCGACTTTTTTTTGGGCCGTGCGCCAGCTTTCTCCGGTCCACCTCCGCGTCAACGCTGCTTCTTGATTATCCGTATCAATGACTCGACGCCCGCTTTGAATCGGCTCGTTGCATGCTTATCTTCTTCTTTGCGAGCAGTCACTTGAAGAGCAAGCGCCCTGTTCCTCAGGACCCAACATCTTGCGACTCGTCGTCGAAATCATTGATCTGTCTGAAGCCTGCAAGTTTCATTGTCCAAGGACTGTTTTATCCATTCTTTGAGTGATGGCCTCACGATGATTCATTCGCGCTCTTAGCTTGCCAAACAGATCAAACCTGTGGTCGTTCTGTGTGCAAAAGGTGTATGTATCAACAAGATATTGCATCAAGCACATACGGCCACAGTCAGCTGAAAACTGGGCATCCCGTCCGCTCTGCCATACATAAGCAGTTGAACGGCAGATTAGTACTACGGTGGGTGACCACGTGGGAATCCCTGCTGCTGTATGTTTTGCATTCGTTTTTTGCTTCATACCACAAATACTAGGTATCGTCTTGTCATAGCAATGATTGTGAACGTTTTGGTTCTTGGGTTCGTTGCAGCTACTGATAATATGACTTATCCCCAAAAGGCTGATTGCAGTATTTTCGCCTGTAAAAATGCATAGAGATGTTGTCAATCAATACATATCCACTGAGATCTCATTCCTATTGCTCTCTCCAAGGAAAGACCACGACACATTTATCTATCAGAATGCACAGTGGTATTATTACTGGTGCGCCCACCATTGAGAGCCCCTGGTTTTAAGAATTCCCGAAGCCCTGATCACGATATTTCCAGCTGTCAAAATGCAAGATAGTGTCCTGATTTAGACACTGTCCACAGAGAGACTCAAAATGAGGCGCTCTCAGTGGTCGAACTTCTAAAAATAATAACATTCTGCATGTCTACAGCCTGATTTTCAATGAGTGGGCGAGGAGAGATGCTTGTTATATTAAAGAATGACTAGTCGTAGCAACAAGGAGTGTCAGTTATCGCCCATTTCTTCGTCCAACTTCGTGCGGGCCTAGTTCACAAGGTCTAGAAGATTTCTTCCACGCATAGCGTGACGATCCAAGTTTGGAGCACCACCAGCTCTCGCTAATAGGTTGACCACTCTCACGAGTGCTGCGCTGAATCGATCAATAATGCGTCGTTCAATGGCACCATCAAGCCATGAGATCATCACGGCCAACCTGGCATCCCTCCTGCCACTGACGTCTGAAGCCTTTTTGAAAGCAAGACTGACTACATCCATGTTGATGGCAGCATCCCAAGGCATGCTAGCATGGCAAAACCATACTTTATCCAGGGGCATCTGTTGAGTTTCAAAGCGGCCGAGGTTAGAAATCATAAGTGAATTGCGAAACGGATTGTCAGAGTTCCCTCTCTTGGTAAGGCGGTCTTTCCAAAAATCAGGTATCAGTCGGTCAGGCAACAGACGAAACTCTCCCACTCTGCTTCTGGCATCGCTTCTTGCCTCGCGTGAATGTATGTAGTTGTTCATGGCTTTGGTGAAGCTGGCGATGGTCTCTGATTTCAGCTTGGATATCGGGATAGACCTTTCGACCAGGCCGGTGTAGTTGCCGCCGATGCGTGGATGCTTGCGGTCTGAGCGCAGCGACATTGGCGTCTCTGTGCCGATGGTGTCAAAAGCGTGCTCATCGCCATTGAACACGGCTGCTGCCAGTGCAACAACTGCAGCAGTGTGTAGTACCGAGTGTACAGTGCCAATCTGATGCCCCAGAGCTTCCAACCTCTCAACAATTCTGTTTTGATCTTTACTAAAATCGACAGAGATATGACTCACGCCCGGCCTTCTTGGTTTGTCCTTCAGCAGGTTCGATGGGGGCCATTTGCTGGTTGCACCGAGTCCGAGTCCATGTGTCACCTTCGAAGACACTCTGTGATTGAGGAACCAGCGAGCACCTTTTCGTACAGTACCGATGACGGAAGGTTGTATTCTCATCGTTTTGTGAGCCTTGGGTGGCATTGGCTGCTGTCGTGGCTGCGATGAGGTTGTAGGAATGCTAGACGGTTGCCGTATGACTTCTTCGAAAAGCCTGAGAGCACCCATGCCATCGGTAACAACGTGGTGGATAGTCAATGCAACATAACCGTCGAGGAGTTGGTGCTTCATCTTGTACAAGCCAATACGCCATAGAGGCCCACTGGCCATATTGAACGCTTGAGCTTCAGCGGCCTCAATCTCTGCGATCTCTCCAACGGAGCTTACTGTAATGGCTAGGGCTGCGCCTTCGAGGATTTTGTGCGTTTCGAAAGGCGGATCGTCATTGTTGGGTCGCCATTTGGGACGGCGTATATCAGTGTTATCGATGCTCGCAACCAATATTGGATGAAGTCTCATGAGTTGATTGATATTGCGACCGATTTGTTGCACGACGTGGAACCAGTCGGCAGGAGTTACGGTCATGAGACCGATGATTGTGATGTAGGGCACTGATCCGGCGCGCGCCTGAGCAAGCTGGAAGCGCTCCAACAGGTCCAAGGACCGACCTTCTGCTGCTGCCATTGATTATTGATGTGTGTAGAGATGACAAACGTTGTTGCACGATCGGTTGCGGAAACGTTTGTTTTACAGCGTGGGTGTTCATGGGAAGGAGCTTCCCAAGCTAAACTTTCCCGTGTCAGCTTCATTGCCCAATCGTTGACTGAAGATATGCACAGTTCTTTCGAGAAAGTAGTGATGTCCATGGAGAGCCATTATTTTGAGGTATCTCCTTGGATATACTTCGATCTAGGAAGACATTGTGCATTTTTATAGCTTATCCTCACTGTGTGTCGCGGTTCGGAGATTGATCGTACCTGACAATGGCAATATTTGTTCGTATTTGAAGAAGAGAATTGCTTGATTTGGCCTTCCTGATGTCCCCAGTAGTTGGTAATAGAGCAGTTGATAGTTGAAAACATTCACAGTGCATTTAAAGAAAAGGATTATGTCCTCGGGGATTCGTTGTCTGAGGTATCTCCTTGGACACATGTCAATCCATGAAGATATCGTGTATTTCCATAGCTTATCGTCACTGCGTGTCACTATCGGAGAGAAGTCAATCATCACAGTGCAATAGTCACTGACAAACACAGCAACAGCTTGCTTTCGTCCTCCTGAAAATTCCTGGAGGTTGGTATCAAAACAACGATGTCATTGATTGGGATTCAAGGTCGACAACTCAAGGTCATCCAATCAACGGGTTTTCAAATCGAAGTCGCATCTGCCATCTGCAAGGTACTGATTTTGTTGAGGGGGATTTCGTGTCAGAGAAGGTCGTAATGGCACCGAGCAAGGCGACCTTCAAGACGGCACACGTCTGCTTGTATTAATAACACATTGTCTAAAGCCTCACAGGAAACAACTCAATTGCTTTTGACAATCCTCGCAACCACATCATCGAGATTTTCCTGCTGCAGTCCAAGAAGATCATTGGCGTATCCATCACGAGCTTCCCAGTCGGCTTCCAACGTGCCCAGAACCCAGACCAGATCTTCCACGGCCGATTTGTCCCCATCGTCTGCCTTTGCCTTGCGTTCTTTCACATAGTCCGAGGAGTCGTATTTCTTAACATTCCAGGATTGGCCCGTCTCCTTCTCGAATGCCTTCAGAAGCTGCTTCTGATTTATGCAGAAGCTCTGGATGTAGACGAAGCGATTCTTGGTCTCCTCTGGTTTCTGTAGGATGGCAGCAGTAGCCTTGCCGATTTGGGCGAATGTGCTGGTGCTCCAGTAGACCTCACCATCGTCGAGGATCTCGAAGCTTTTGGCCTGAAGATTGATGTGGAAGAAGCCGAGGTCCCAGTCGAAGAAATGGCCACACACAAGACTAGTCCAGCTGAAACCAGGATTCTCTTGAGCTAACTTCTCAAGATGATCACGCACTTGTGATTTGGCGACATAGATGGGTGCAAGCTCCATAGCTCTCTTGCTCTGCGAATCGCAGCTTCCAAAGTCGGAAGGAATGAAGCGTTTCACCCCAGCCTTGATTGCTGCATCTGCGAGACGCTTCTGCAAGTCAACTTGTGCACCGTACACGGTACTGACTATCGCATCTTGGTTTTTGAGAGCCGGGACCAGTTCGTCGATTGGAAAATCGTCCGATAACAGCTTAATTTCAACACCCTCCGGATAGTTGGACTTGGACTTCGAGGACTTTCGCTTGAAGACTGTAACCTTGAAAGCTCCAGTCCCGACCAGACCATTGAGGACTCCTGGCCCAAGGTTACCATCGGCACCGACTAGAACAACATTCTTGATTGACATGATTGTTTTGTATGAACGATTAGATGGCTACTTGCTGTACAGAGTGTAGCACTGTAGGTGGCCTTCCTGATGACGTGCCTGAGATCCCGAAGTTCAGCCTGATATGGACAGCTCTTGAAAAGGAAAGTCAAATCCGAGGGCTATCTCAAGCATTCAACAGCATTCTAGGGCTGCTTCGTTAGTTCGGACAATCGCATCGGACTTCATGACTCTTGACGTTGTGGAGTGAGGGCTGAGTGAGCTGCCGATAGCCAAGAAGATCTGGTCGGATAGCCGGGTACTCTGTAGCCGAAGTAAGGCATGATCATATCGTTTCAGATGCAGTCCAAGCACCGTCACCTAGCTTCTGTCAATGCTGTAGTTCCCGTACATGACAGGCATCAGGGTATCTCATGGTTCAGGCATCCGATTCATTCAGTGGCTTAGGCATCCTAGTTGTTTAACAGAAAACATTGAAAAATGAAGATGAAGTAGAAAAGTTCGTGACATTCGTTATTCGTTCGTGGTTCTCGTGAAAGGTTTTCCCCCTGGCACGCCTGAGACCGATGCATATCCGACATTTCTGTCAAACCCGAATATCCATTGACTCTGGTGCGTTCTCTCCAAGGTATACCCTTTTTGAGCTCATTTCCTCCATTGCCCAACTTTGTCAATGTTATGCAATCGCGTCGGTGACCTTCTGATATGTCATCCTGTCGGCCTTGGGCAGAGCGACAACTGTTTGTTGTGACGAGCCCCACGGAATGCATGGCCCTGGTAGTTCGACCCATCAGCTGAGGCTGAGGAAATTCGGTGCTGATAAACCTCGAGTCGTTTCTGTCGTAGAGGCAAGGCTCGTATACGCTTTCGTGCAAAGCGTATGTAGGGTATAGCGAAAACTTGGCAAATAGCCATAAAAGACCTAAAAAGAACGGTCTTGTCTCCGTATAGCTCACTGCACGACACAGCAAGCCAAACTGCTGCCCACCTCTGCACGATCAGCCCTTCTCTGTCCTGTAGTCTTCTTCCACCACAAGACAGAGAAGCACGCGACATGCACTTCATCACTCAGCAGCAGCAGTCTCAGCTCGTCCCAATTCTGCGCCGTGACACGCACGTCCTGACGCTTCTCATCTGTATGGCGTCTATAGTGGGCCGACAGCTTGAAATAGAAGTCTCGCTTTGCTTCTACGCGACGATGAGGGAATCCGTTCTGTGCCGAGATGGCCTTGGCGATGTCATCTTGAAGTTCTTGAAAGCCATAGAAGGAAGAGGCTGATAGTTCGAATGAATTGTGAAATGCTGGGACTGGAGGGACAATGTCGTAGCCATCAAGGTCGACTTGCTTGGTTGAGAGAGGTACGACAGAGCTGTTATCCAGACGAGCCACAGGTTCCATCCGAATTGGGTCATAGGCCGGGTGTGGACTTCCTGGGGGTGAGGGCGAGGAAGATATCCTGCGGTTCTTGATGGTGGGTCTCTTTACGATCGACATGTTTTGAGATATTCCGGAGCCGAGCAGAAAGGATGGTATCACACGAGTTCGAATGTGAGAGGGGGGCTTGGGCTTCTTATGACACGAGGGGCTCACAGGAGCAAGGGGATGGATGCCTACAACAAAATACGCCCTGCTCATCTTACCTTGGCGGCGGGATTACATATATCAACACCGTCGTACAAAAGAACGCCCGAACGCTCGGAAATTGGCAGGGCTTTGCGGTGTTTACAGCTGGGCGTCAGATTTCTTGGTGTGGCTGTACAGCCCAAGGCGAAGTCGACAAAAAGCCGACCGTACCGACTCCACAAGAAAAGAATCAGTGAGACCACCTTCGGCCTTATGTTAGTTCATTGGCTCTGCTTTGACTCCCTGTTCGCTCATTCGTCAATATGCATCAACGATTTCTATTTCGAAACATGAAGATCTGCTTATCCCCCTCTCCCTTCCCATCTGATACATAACGTCAAAGCCCCTATGACATCTTAGGGGTTCGGGAACCCTCGTAACGGGGAGCTCGCGTGAGCTCTTGGCTCGACAATCTCGGAAGCCGTATCCAATATCTTCAGAGACCTAACCGATATATAAGTCGCGTTTATCGCGACTTGAAAGTCGTCGGATATGTGTTTGTATCCGCTGGATTCGGCAGCAACTTGTGTTTCCCGTTTCTAGCGCTGTCGCGCAATATGTCAAGAGTCAGTCGCGAAATCGTGGTACCCAAGGCCAACACCGTCATCAAACGTCAGGTGCCCACTTGCGCCGAGCTTATTCGCAATATGGTTGTTCGGACCAAGATGGTGACAGAAAATCAAGCAAAATGTACGGTCTATCAGTATTCGATCTATTTTCACAAACCAGATGTTCGTCTTCTTCTATGCCCACATAGCCTTGAACTTCAGGTTGAACTCCGAATGCAATCTTTGGAATGCCTTGAGCACCTTAAGCAATCCCTTCTCACCGCCCTGGCCTTCCCATGCAGCGCTGTCAATGTTGAGTTCGTCCAGTTTGGCAGCAGCCTCGTTGTAATCTTTCTCGATGACCTCCTCCTCGTCAGCCATATCCTCCCAGCTCTCGGCGTTCTTTGCTTTCTTCTTGGTGATTGTAGCCATGGCGGCTTTGGGTGCTTCGCTAGGAGCAGGAACAGCTTCCCCGTCCTCCTTAACAGCTACTGTCTCATCTTCAGCCTCTTCAAGGGTGTCAAGCTCTCCCATGGTGTCAAGGAAATCCATGTCGCTTCCGACCTTGAGCTTCATGAAATTGAGCAAACTGGTAATGATGGTAGCAAGAACCAGGGAGAAGTCGTTCAGCATGAACCACACGTCACCACGTCTGATCCCGTTTGCCTTTTCCAGAGTCTTGACGTCGCCGTGCTTGAAGAAGTCAACCAGGTAAGCATTGAGAGGTTGGTCCAGGTCTTGAGAGAGCATAGCTACATGAGGAATAGCCGACTCCTCAAGGAAGACACCAGATCTAACCGAACGACACAGCTCGCTGATAGATCTGAAATGATCGGTATGTCCGGACAGAGCGACGAATGGCGAACGAATCTTGGTGGAAGGAAGAGAGGCTTCTCCCAAGCTAGGAGCTGACTCGACTGAAGAACAGCCGACCTGTCTAGCTGTCAGCGGCAGAACATCATCCGCCTTCTGCACATGTTGATCGACAAATGTTCGGACGTAGGTGCTGAAGATATCGAGCGTTTGCTTTCCGTGCTCGTTCAAAACCTGCGCTGCTTCTTCCGGCAATTCAGGCAGGAATACCATCGATGAAGATGGCTTGACCACCTTCTCACGATACTCCGCATCGGACTTGCGGCAGTATACACGTCCGAACAGATGGGACATGACAAGCATCAAGGTGTTGACTACCGACTCTGCGTTATTGTCGATGTCTGCACAGAGTCTGTGGAAGTAGCCCTCCTTGAGTAGTGCATGGAATGCGAAACTTGAGTTCTCTGTGAAGTACAAGTGGGAGACGAGGCCAGCGAAGTTCAGGGTTGTGCCCTTTGCATCGAGCAGCTGCTGTCTACGAAGGTACTCGATGGAGAAACGGAGATGGTGCAATGTTTGATCCTTGAAGGAAGGACCTCCCATGTACAGGCGAGGTTGAGAGAGCAGTGAGTTGATGCATGAAGCTGCGTACTTCGAGTTGTTTGATCCGTGAAGTAGCGTGAACAGGCGGAGGACCAATGTGGTTGTGACTGGGAAATGGCCGTTAAGATCAGGCAACCTTGAAGACATCAACCTCAGAACCTTTTCGTGCTGCATGTTCTGGAAAACAACATTTCCTAGCAGATCGAAGCCACGACGACCAGCACGACCAGCACACTGACGGTACTCGAGAGCAGTCAAGAACACTGATTCACCAGTGAAAACAACAGTCTTGCAGAGCCAATGAACTAACATAAGGCCGAAGGTGGTCTCACTGATTCTTTTCTTGTGGAGTCGGTACGGTCGGCTTTTTGTCG
>Ga0139314_100121_pt1 | contig 15548 bp, 11 predicted proteins | sample In2P11_FD_99376 | JGI IMG/M metagenome (GOLD analysis project Ga0139314, IMG submission 99376)
TCAAGGTTCGAATATTTTATCTTTAACTCCATTGGAATCAAATGTATTGGGTGGTGGAAAACATTTTAATGTACCTTGATTAGGGAAGTGACCAATTGATGGAGCAAGAAAAATGACGCTTTAGAGGTAGTGAGCTCACACACCTTCATTGACTCAACCACAACCCTCCACAATTTTATTCCTTCAATGCAAGGAATGTGTGTTGGTAGGTGGCACAGGTTAATTTAAGGACATAAAGAGTGATATTGTAAAATAGGGCCAGAAAACCTTGATGGTGGAGTTGGCTAGCCCAAAATGACTGCAAACAACCCCTTGAACAATGGAAAAAAAGAACAAATTTAGGAGGTAAAATTACTTTGGAATGTATAGCAAAGAGAAGTAGGGAAATGTTTCCACCAACTACCGCACCATAGAATAAGAAACATCCAAACAATAATTCAATTCATAGGAAACATAGTTACCAATCAAATGGAACTATTACCTCAAAATGGATAGTCGAGCCCAAAAACCCTAAATAAACATGAAAAAACAACCCAAAAATAAAAATTGCTTTTACCAGAATGATGTTTTTTTTAGGGTAATTTTTCAACATTTTTTTCAAATGGAAGAAAAAACCATTATTGTTTCGAAAAATGGATGAAAAAAACACCCTTAAAAAAAGTGTTTATTCTAGAATAACAAGAAAAAATCGAGTTATAATTTTGACATTTTTTAGCAATGGATTTAAAGAGAAAATATCTGGACTTTGAAAAACTGTAAAATTCCAACAATTCTCAGACATGATGCTAAATACAAAATATCATGTCTCGAATCCTCATAATTTCAAATATTTCCATCCATGTTGTTAAAGATAAAATATTATAATTCAGAAACCGCTTAACATTTTGACAATTTTCAACCTTGTAATTAAAAACCTTTAGTTTGTAACACATTTCAACCATGAAATTATGGACAAATTATATGATTAAAGCAATTTTTGAAAATGTAAAAATAAATGAAAGATTCATTATTCCAAGAGTAATTTTTAGCAACGGAGTTAAAGATAAAATATTCGAACCTTGAAAAACTGTAAAATTCCAACAATTCTCGGACATGATGTTAAATACAAAATATCATGTCTCGAATAGTAATAATTCCAACTATTTCCATCCATGTTGTTCAAGATAAAATATCTTGACTCGAAAAAACCTTCAAATTGTAATTGTTTATAACCATAGCATTAAAGATAAAATATCACAACTCAGAAACACTTTAACATTTGGACAAATTTTTAACCTTGTAATTGAAAACCTTCAATTTGTAACACATTTCAACGATGAAATTATGGAAAAATTATAGGACTAAAACAATTTTTAAAAATGAACAAGTAAATGAAAGATTCATTATTCTAAGTGTAATTTTTAACAATGGAGTTAAAGATAAAATGTCTTGACTCTAAAAAACCTTGAAATTTTAATTGTTCTCAACCATAATATTTACGATAAAATATCATAATTCAGAAACAACTTAACATTTTGACAAATTTTCAACCTTGTAATTAAAAACCTTTAGTTTGTAACACATTTCAACCATAAAATTATGGACAAATTATATGACTAAAACAAAATTTTAAAAATGAACAAGTAAATGAAAGATTCATTATTCCAAGAGTAACTTTTATTTCAAAGGATAAAACTATAGCTCCTTTCAAAGTTTAGCCTAAGAGAAATTATCCTATTGTAAGAAAAACCTAAAAATCAACCATCAAAATGAAGTTTTCCTTTTAATGAGGCATTAAAATTCCAACAATTTTAAAACTATCTTATACCAAATGATAACAACAAATAATATCATGGAAATATCATGTATAACTTAAAAAATCAACATTAATTTCTAATACTGAATATCACATACATTAAAGCATATAGTCCAAAAAACATAGAAATTACCCATAGTTTCATGCAAGATCATATGGAAGTCAAAAACATTTATTTCAAGTTACCATGCAAACATCTCTAAAGACATGAATTTCTTTTAATTAAAACATTAAATCTAAGAAACGTAGAAATGAATCATAACTTCATGTAGGATCATATGGAAGTCAAAATATTTATTTCAAGTTACCATGCAAACTTCATTTACATAAAATGACTTAGAAATTTATTCAAAATCATCCATGGGATCTTGCACATCATTTGAACCTACATCTTCAGATGAATGACTGGATGCAGATGAAGATGATCCATATTCTTCTGTTTTATCAACTAGAGACCCATCTAAGTCAACATGCATGCTCACCATTCCAAGTTTCAAAAGTCTTCTAGATCTATGACTAGGTTCAACAGACTCCCATCTCAACATTTTTCTTTCTGGTAGCAACTTCTTCAAAATATATATGGTATTGAAGTGAAGAGTTCCTCTCTTTCTTAAATTGAAGTCATAGAAAAGTATGTCAACGTCCTCCAATTTTAATAGGTCTCTACGGTGAAGATTTTTATATTTGTACCCTTTCTTTTTCAGTTTTTGTGATTTTTTTTATCAACTACCATCTCTGGCTTGTACACACCATTGAATGGGTGGGTATTTGTGGCATACCAATGTACCTTAACAACTACTATATCTTCATTTTCTTTAATGAATTTTATAACCTTCACAACTAAAAATGGATAGCTAATTGGATCTCGATACGCTAATACTACTATCATGCAACCCTCCTTAACATCATACACAAAACCCCCTTAAAGGTTTTCCATGGCTTCACATTATGGACAAGATCTTCTAGAACGAATATAGATTTCTCTTTCTTCTTCCTGTTGAGAATTAATAAAGTCTTGAGATTGTTGTTGTTCAACCATGTGTCTTTCCTCCTGTTCATTCAGCATATTTTGAGGCCAAATAAATGGGGTCTTCAAAAGTGTATGTTCATTTCCTGATATTGAGATGATATCACTTTGATAATTGAAAAAAAGGCTAGCACCAAACTGAATCAACAACATCAAAGTAGTCATATGTATCTCTAATACATTTTTTTTTAATTTCTTCTAGACATTCAGAATAATTTATCTCTCTCTCTTCTGCATTCATGCATTATTGAGTTCAACAACTGATTGTAATAATATTATCAAAGATGAAAATATTGGATGATCTGGAATGAACTTAAAAAATGCTAAACCTGAGGACGACCCCTATTCTGCAATAGTAGAATACTTCGTGCCCCATATAAGTGTTTTGCCATCAATTTTTTTGATATGAAATCAATGCTAGAAGCTAATGTCATTAAGTTGTTCAATGCAATTCTCCTCACCATGGGATCCCAAAATAAACCTTCGCATGTCAATAGTTTCTTCCAGCACATGAAGAAGAGGCTCTGGAATACATGCTTTCTTAATACATCCAATTAATGATGGAAGTCTCCCAACATTATTCCTCCTCAATGTTACTGAAAAATGACTAAACATTTGATCAATATGGTCATGAGTGTTGCCAACAAGAAGAAAACAAACCTATACCTTTTTTAAAATTCCCAATTTAACAAGCATGTTTAGATATCCAAAAAGAACTTGATTTTTATTTTCATGGCTTGTGTTGTCCAATTGTAGATACAAAACATCAGGAAGAATAATAGATTAATGAGAAAGCACATCGTGGATTATAGTTATCGTAAGATTTGCATCATTATGAATATTTGGAGCTGTGAAGTAAACCCTTGGCAACATCTTCCCATTAAAGACCATACAGCCAAATAGGTGAAACTGAATAATTTTTTCTTCCTGTAAATTTTTTGGTGTTCGTACAAAATGTGGTAGAAGTGTTTTCTTTTGGTCCATACCATCAATTAACAAACACAAATATTTAATTGGGTTATCATAACACTTTTTTCTATGTTTATACAATTTTTGTCTTTCACTTGTTTGCTGATTACGATGCTCTTGAAGTGCCTCGACAATGGTATCTACACATAAAATAAAAGAAATCTATTACTAAATATATTTTCATAGTTGATGGCTATCCAATTTTTAAAAATAATGTTATGAATGCATACCTTTTTCTTCCCCTTGAAATTTATCTCTTTTTTGTTGAAGAGAATCACATGTAGTACAAATCCCCATCCTTGTCTTCTTAGGATGACAAACATTATTGAATTCGTTCCTCCATATCCTTGTACAATATGAATATGTAATAAAATTACCATTTCCTTCAACACCTTCTACATATTCCCTGTATAAGTTGTAGATTTCTCATCATGAGAAATTATCTCGAATATGTATTGTGTCTTCATTTAGAATACACTCTCCATGCTTTGAAAAGAAGTCTTTGATCCATGACATTGTAGTAAGTGTCGATGGTCCAACCTTTATTTTATGACATACTTATGAATACTACGTAGGGTCTTTTTCTAGTCTTTCTTGGATTCTCGACAAACGAAAATTACCAACCGAATGCAAAATTTTGAAAGCCTTTCTACAGATCAATACATTCCCAATATGATAATCATAACCTACCATGTGTAGATTTCATGCAACCCACTAAAAATGAATTTTGCATGCTTTTATTCATTGATAAATATTTCTTCCTTTGCTCTTAAGCAAACTTGAAATCCATATGTTTCAAGCAATCCTTTTGAGAACATTCACTTGAAATCAAATCATCGATAGAACTTCTACCTGTGAGATATTTTGTCCTAACCCTCGTATAACTGTAATATTTTGGATTGATAAGAAAAGGCCTACTCCTACTCCTATATAAAATATTTTCTTGCAGTGTCTCTCTCATTTCATTATTATCTGCAAAAGAATTTTCATCATCAGTAGGAGGAAGATTATATTAATGAAGATATTTAGAAAATTCATCATGATCATTGCTTGGAAAATATTCATTACCATCCTCACATGAAGGAAATTCTTCACTACCAACATCTGCGCTTTTGAAATCTTGACTCAAAATAAATTCTTCACCATCTTTATCCCTGCTTTTGAAAACCTCCCTTGGAGGACTCAATTCATCTTCCCAAACCACAAACTTTTTAGTACTAAAAATCATAAAAAATCCAACATTACATACTATAAGAACATATTAATAAAATATTCTAGAAAAAACATTGGTGGAAAGAGAAAATTTTGAAAGGACTGCCATTATAAGATCTGTGGAAATACCCAGCTTCAACACCTACCTCATGTGAGGGTAATCAATATCTTGGGGATATGCACTAGTACCAGCAATGGTAAGCTTGATCCTAAAAAGGATGGCATTCTTCCCAAGCATCTCATAGTCAATGAATCCTATAACCCAAGAGAAAAGACTCGACCATTAACACTTTGAACACTTCCTCAAAAGATTGGTTCAATATTTGTCAATGATGGAACTGTTTCCCGCCTAATTATTATTAGAATAGAAATGCGAGCTAACTTGTGGATTCATCTAGACATTATGGAATTGATTCAAAGTAAATTGATGTAGCAGATACTCGCTTTTTTGCTATCATGAATCCATGACAGGGATGCCCTCCATGTGATAAGTCCAAACCCTAAATGTTGCAAAGAAAATTTTTATCATGGTACATGCCCAAATAGGAATGATAATCTTATCAAAGGTTCATAGTTTAGAACCATACACACTATAATGCAATGATGTGGTTGGAGGTGAGTTGTATAAACAAAAAAATTGGCTGGGGATCGAGATAATGGTTGAAAATTAACACTTGATGTACTGTTGTCAAGATGGAATTATTCTAGGGCCCTCTACTAGCAAAGCCTCTCACTTTGGTCAATGAATTCATTTCCAGCATATTATATGCATGGCATAAATCCCAACCCAACACAATAGTGAATAAATATAGAAAAGTGTCCAACAACTGTATCCATCATTGTGATAGCATATACTGATGAAACAATTACATGTCTCTACACATTAGCGCTAAATCCAGAAACCATTACACACATGTCAAACATTGAAACTAAAAAGTATAGGTCCAAAAGCTAAGAGAAATTGAGTTTAACAAGAAAAAAATACCAAGTGGAAATAAGAAACTACCAAGTAGCTCAAACACAATCACAATCATGATGGTTCCATTCTTCACATTCCAAGTTATATCTTCAGGCACTTGCCTCTTACTAGGGATTCATTTTGAATACTTGTTTGTTAGATATGATCCAACAACTTCCATAACTGCCCAGGATGTAAAATTTTCAGAAGAAATAAGTTCCAAGCCATTAAGTTGCGACTCCTTTTCTTTCTAAATTATCACATTCATTTCAGTATCTAGCTCACTCAGATGAGGATCTACAAAGCTCTACTTTCACTCTGCGAGGAGTAATTTACAAACTAGATAAAGAAGTCACAATAAATTTAGTACCCTCGGTAACTAAGGCACAGTTTGACAGGAGCATTAATTGTATTATTGAGGTATACAATTTTAGTTTGCTGGCATTCAAGGGGAATCTAGATCAAGAACAAAGTCTTTATCAAGCCATTCACTAACCATTAACTCAACAAAACTATAAATAAAACCGAGGTATTTGACATAGTTCATTAAATGAAGATAAGAAGCTTATTTGCAGCAACTCAATTCACAAATGAATCTTCTAAACACCTCGAAGTTAAAATATATTCAACTATGATCTGTGCCTTCTTCACTTGGTCTTCAAATGGCAAGATTATGAAGGATGTCACACAGGCTATCTATACATGTAGCAATTTCAACCAAAAATAAATACATCATAGCGTGAATTGTGAACAACATGCCCACCTGAGAAGTTGCAGGGTTGTGCTAGTAGGAACGCTAAAGGATTTCCCATTGTCAAGCTTGTTATGATACAACAAGTTTTATATGATGGGCATGACCTCAATGTTTCAAACCCCCTAATTTTCTGCTTATATGTTGCCACGGAACCCCCAAAACTAGTTGTGAAGTTTTGGGCATCAAAATTGCAGTTGGGTTCAAATTATATTGACCAAACAAGCCCATCCCTACTACTCCACTACCCATTATGACTTGCAATGAATATGTTTTCACCTGAAACAAGAACTATCTTTTGTGCCCACATCAAAATGTGAAAAATAATCAAATATCGGGAGACATGTGAATCCGGAACTTGATGTATTATGGATAATTCTCTGGAAGAGGTAGATATGAAAGACACCAAAAGAAGCACCAATTCGAATTTTCCTCCTGCACATTGCTAACTTTGGTTCAAATCACAGATAATATATAGAACAAGAATATCACACATGTAGGAGCAGCTCACTTGGGTTTGAATCGCAGTTAATATATAGAACAATAATATCACACATATTCATAGATAATATATATAAAAATAATATCACCTTGGCAAGTACCAACAAAGAAAGGCCATGGATAAGCTTTATAAACCTACAGATTGCAAACTACCTTGGAACTTTAACCTTTGGAGTCATTTTTATGCCTTCATATAGGTATTTTATTTGATGATGTACCTGAAAAGGAGGGATCTCCTTATCTACAAAATTTTTATTCCTTATTTCCTATCTAAATGGCTCTAGAGGAAACTAGGGGCAATGATCCATGTTATTTGAGTGCTCTATCATCAAATAGTCCAACAAGGAAGCCTCCAGCTAAGTACCCTACCCTCAAGGGGAGAATAACACCCCATACCTCATGAGAAAAAATACAAACGAACACCAAGACGTGGTCTATTGTTTCCGATTCACATTTGCATAGAGTACAAATTCCAAGACCCTATCTTGTCCTATTTTGTAGAACCTCTCATGTCAAAACATTATTCGTTAGGGCCAACCACATAAAAATCATGGATTTCTTTGAAGATTTAACTTTCCAAATCTTCCCCACCACCAAGCTACTAGTACTGCTTCATCATGAAAGATAGCCTTGTCCCAGAAGCTAGATGTGAAGGTTCATATGGCAAGATCATTGGACCACACAACTTTCTTGCACGAAGAAGACATGGAGGCAACTCTTTGTTCCTAAATGCAACCGATGTTGAGCTTTAAGAAAAAAATTGCTTGATTTTGTATTGAGCAACAACAAAATATACAAAATTTGCTTGTCAGAGAGTTGGTAAGATGGAATCTTAACCTACAAACATTTACGTATCAGGATGAGAAAATGCAAATAAAATTTCTTTCTTATTCCATAGACTCCAACTGCAAGATGAAAAAAACACATCAAGTTTGTTTAACCCAGCACACCAACAAGTAGCAAGCCCCAAAAATATAATATAAGAACGTAGTAGGTATCCTAAAGACCTGAAGGGGATCTAATGGAAAGAAATGACCGTTGTGAGAAGCCTTCCAATCAATATATAAATATATAAATGTAGATTTATTATTATTTTAATTGGAAATCTTCAATTAAATAATATAATTTAATTACGTCTCTCCCAATCTAAATTGCTTATTAGCATAATTCACTACCTTCATACGTCTTTCATTTTTTAACAACGTTGTAACATGTGGATTAATTTCCTTTTTGGTGCACAATATCCGCCTTTTAGGACAATATGTTACAGTGGCCCAACCCCTATAGATGATTACGAAAAACTAAGAATAACAGAGAAGATGAAATGTTGTACAAACCAACATATTTTTCAAACAACCAATCCAAGATCAGTACCTTAAGTTTTTCAGGAAGATATCATATTGAGAACGTTTGAAAAATGGTGGGAAAGAGCCTACAGATCATTACGACAAACTAAGAATAATAGAGAAGATTAAAGGTTGTACAAACCAACATATTTTTCAAACAAATAATCCAAGATTAGTGCCTTAACTTTTTCATGAAGATATCATATTGAGAACTTCTGAAAAATGGTGGGAAATATGGGTAGTATCTACGAGGGTGATGTGGAAAGAGCGATAAGGTTTCACTGTTTTGAAATATTTTTGTGGTTAAATAAGAAAAACCAATATTAATGGAGATATTGGTATTTTTTACTAAATTTTGTGAAGTGACTAAATGTAGCTTTAACCATTCACCTTAAGATGTTTTTTACAATATAATTTCCTAAGTCTATTTAATATCTTCATTATCATAAAAACCAACCTATATCCATCTTAACTCCACATCTACCAAACTCTTAGAGGGATGAAATATATTTATCCCTCTCAGCACTTGCTAGACCCAGAATTAAGATGGATCTAAGCTGATAGAATTTCCCCTTTAAATAGTCTATGCTCACATAAATACCATGGTATCACCATGGGTAAATACCCTGGTTTATCATAAACCTAGAACTTAAAAAGTACTATTAGTAATTTATAAAAATTAATAAAATTAATAATTGATTTTTATTTTATTTTTTTATTTTAACCAAATTAAAATGTTTAAGTGACATTAAATTAAAAGATCCATTTTTACTCTTGATCTCCCAAGCCCCAAGAGGGATCAAATATTTTTTCACTCTATGCTAGTTTACATATCACTATATTTGATCCCTCTCAATGCTTGGTAGATCCAGATTAAAGATGGACCTATGCTAGTTAAATTCGCCCTTTTCAATAGACTACATTCCACGTGAATACCATGGGTCAATACCATGTTCCATCTATATTTTTATTAATACTAATATTAGGGTTAATAGAGGTTTTTTGCATGGTATTAATAATAATTTGGCCCATGGTATTTGGCCCATGGGCTTCACCTAAATATAACGCATTTTCGAGTGTTCATAAATATAAGGTTACTTATGGAGTAAATATAAAAAAATGTTTTATTTATTTCCCATACCTCTAATTTATTTATATTTTTATTAATTTACCATACCTCTTTTATAAATATGGAATTTGGCCCATATGATTCACTTAAATAAAACCTCTTTTTTGAGCATTCTTAAATAGAAAGAGGATTATGGAATAAATATAAAAAGAGGTTTTATTTATTTATCGTACCTCTAGTTTATTTATATTTTATTTATTTACCATACCTTTGGGGTAAGTATAAAAAGTGGTTTTGATTTATTTACCATACCTCCACTTTATTTATATTTTTATTTATTTACACCCTTGCCATCGATGAAAACCAGATTTGAAAACAGGGAGTCATTCACAAAAGAAATCAGGGTGATTAGGACAAAATACAACCTCCCAAACATGAAAATGGGTGATTGCAAACAAATTTAACATTGCAAAGTAGGAAATCGGGCGATTGTAATGGAATATAACCTCTCAAACGAGGCAAATCAGGTCAAATTAGTATTTTCATAGTCTATCCACCCCTTTTTTGGTCTAGAATGAAAAAATAATTATTTTTTAAATAAAAGTTGGGCTAAATATATGAAATGGGTGTTTTATAAAAAAAATCCCCTCTAAAATGAAAAACCCCTTAAATTTCTCCCTTGGGATAAAATTTGCCCCTAAAATTTACCATGTATGAAACCACCATTGATGAAGGGGAGGATGAATACTTTCATGCAAATGATAATTTGACTATGAATAGATAGTCATATTTTCCACTTAGGCATAATCTGAAGTATTATGTGAGCACCAGTGATGAAGGGGAGGATGAAGAATTTCTTGCAAATGATAATTTTAGAGGCGAAAATGTCAATAATGCATTTTCTATACGTGTGTGTTTCAAAGGTAGTCATGGTGATGATGAATTGAGTCCTCCAAGGGAGGTTTTCAAAAGCAGGGATAAAGATGGTGAAGAATTTATTTTGAGTCAAGATTTCAAAAGCGCAGATGTTGGTAGTGAAGAATTTCCTTCATGTGAGGATGGTAATGAATATTTTCCAAGCAATGATCATGATGAATTTTCTAAATATCTTCATTAATATAATCTTCCTCCTACTGATGATGAAAATTCTTTTGCAGATAATAATGAAATGAGAGAGACACTGCAAGAAAATATTTTATATAGGAGTAGGAGTAGGCCTTTTCTTATCAATCCAAAATATTACAGTTATACGAGGGTTAGGACAAAATATCTCACAGGTAGAAGTTCTATCGATGATTTGATTTCAAGTGAATGTTCTCAAAAGGATTGCTTGAAACATATGGATTTCAAGTTTGCTTAAGAGCAAAGGAAGAAATATTTATCAATGAATAAAAGCATGCAAAATTCATTTTTAGTGGGTTGCATGAAATCTACACATGGTAGGTTATGATTATCATATTGGGAATGTATTGATCTGTAGAAAGGCTTTCAAAATTTTGCATTCGGTTGGTAATTTTCGTTTGTCGAGAATCCAAGAAAGACTAGAAAAAGACCCTACGTAGTATTCATAAGTATGTCATAAAATAAAGGTTGGACCATCGACACTTACTACAATGTCATGGATCAAAGACTTCTTTTCAAAGCATGGAGAGTGTATTCTAAATGAAGACACAATACATATTCGAGATAATTTCTCATGATGAGAAATCTACAACTTATACAGGGAATATGTAGAAGGTGTTGAAGGAAATGGTAATTTTATTACATATTCATATTGTACAAGGATATGGAGGAACGAATTCAATAATGTTTGTCATCCTAAGAAGACAAGGATGGGGATTTGTACTACATGTGATTCTCTTCAACAAAAAAGAGATAAATTTCAAGGGGAAGAAAAAGGTATGCATTCATAACATTATTTTTAAAAATTGGATAGCCATCAACTATGAAAATATATTTAGTAATAGATTTCTTTTATTTTATGTGTAGATACCATTGTCGAGGCACTTCAAGAGCATCGTAATCAGCAAACAAGTGAAAGACAAAAATTGTATAAACATAGAAAAAAGTGTTATGATAACCCAATTAAATATTTGTGTTTGTTAATTGATGGTATGGACCAAAAGAAAACACTTCTACCACATTTTGTACGAACACCAAAAAATTTACAGGAAGAAAAAATTATTCAGTTTCACCTATTTGGCTGTATGGTCTTTAATGGGAAGATGTTGCCAAGGGTTTACTTCACAGCTCCAAATATTCATAATGATGCAAATCTTACGATAACTATAATCCACGATGTGCTTTCTCATTAATCTATTATTCTTCCTGATGTTTTGTATCTACAATTGGACAACACAAGCCATGAAAATAAAAATCAAGTTCTTTTTGGATATCTAAACATGCTTGTTAAATTGGGAATTTTAAAAAAGGTATAGGTTTGTTTTCTTCTTGTTGGCAACACTCATGACCATATTGATCAAATGTTTAGTCATTTTTCAGTAACATTGAGGAGGAATAATGTTGGGAGACTTCCATCATTAATTGGATGTATTAAGAAAGCATGTATTCCAGAGCCTCTTCTTCATGTGCTGGAAGAAACTATTGACATGCGAAGGTTTATTTTGGGATCCCATGGTGAGGAGAATTGCATTGAACAACTTAATGACATTAGCTTCTAGCATTGATTTCATATCAAAAAAATTGATGGCAAAACACTTATATGGGGCACGAAGTATTCTACTATTGCAGAATAGGGGTCGTCCTCAGGTTTAGCATTTTTTAAGTTCATTCCAGATCATCCAATATTTTCATCTTTGATAATATTATTACAATCAGTTGTTGAACTCAATAATGCATGAATGCAGAAGAGAGAGAGATAAATTATTCTGAATGTCTAGAAGAAATTAAAAAAAAATGTATTAGAGATACATATGACTACTTTGATGTTGTTGATTCAGTTTGGTGCTAGCCTTTTTTTCAATTATCAAAGTGATATCATCTCAATATCAGGAAATGAACATACACTTTTGAAGACCCCATTTATTTGGCCTCAAAATATGCTGAATGAACAGGAGGAAAGACACATGGTTGAACAACAACAATCTCAAGACTTTATTAATTCTCAACAGGAAGAAGAAAGAGAAATCTATATTCGTTCTAGAAGATCTTGTCCATAATGTGAAGCCATGGAAAACCTTTAAGGGGGTTTTGTGTATGATGTTAAGGAGGGTTGCATGATAGTAGTATTAGCGTATCGAGATCCAATTAGCTATCCATTTTTAGTTGTGAAGGTTATAAAATTCATTAAAGAAAATGAAGATATAGTAGTTGTTAAGGTACATTGGTATGCCACAAATACCCACCCATTCAATGGTGTGTACAAGCCAGAGATGGTAGTTGATAAAAAAAATCACAAAAACTGAAAAAGAAAGGGTACAAATATAAAAATCTTCACCGTAGAGACCTATTAAAATTGGAGGACGTTGACATACTTTTCTATGACTTCAATTTAAGAAAGAGAGGAACTCTTCACTTCAATACCATATATATTTTGAAGAAGTTGCTACCAGAAAGAAAAATGTTGAGATGGGAGTCTGTTGAACCTAGTCATAGATCTAGAAGACTTTTGAAACTTGGAATGGTGAGCATGCATGTTGACTTAGATGGGTCTCTAGTTGATAAAACAGAAGAATATGGATCATCTTCATCTGCATCCAGTCATTCATCTGAAGATGTAGGTTCAAATGATGTGCAAGATCCCATGGATGATTTTGAATAAATTTCTAAGTCATTTTATGTAAATGAAGTTTGCATGGTAACTTGAAATAAATATTTTGACTTCCATATGATCCTACATGAAGTTATGATTCATTTCTACGTTTCTTAGATTTAATGTTTTAATTAAAAGAAATTCATGTCTTTAGAGATGTTTGCATGGTAACTTGAAATAAATGTTTTTGACTTCCATATGATCTTGCATGAAACTATGGGTAATTTCTATGTTTTTTGGACTATATGCTTTAATGTATGTGATATTCAGTATTAGAAATTAATGTTGATTTTTTAAGTTATACATGATATTTCCATGATATTATTTGTTGTTATCATTTGGTATAAGATAGTTTTAAAATTGTTGGAATTTTAATGCCTCATTAAAAGGAAAACTTCATTTTGATGGTTGATTTTTAGGTTTTTCTTACAATAGGATAATTTCTCTTAGGCTAAACTTTGAAAGGAGCTATAGTTTTATCCTTTGAAATAAAAGTTACTCTTGGAATAATGAATCTTTCATTTACTTGTTCATTTTTAAAATTTTGTTTTAGTCATATAATTTGTCCATAATTTTATGGTTGAAATGTGTTACAAACTAAAGGTTTTTAATTACAAGGTTGAAAATTTGTCAAAATGTTAAGTTGTTTCTGAATTATGATATTTTATCGTAAATATTATGGTTGAGAACAATTAAAATTTCAAGGTTTTTTAGAGTCAAGACATTTTATCTTTAACTCCATTGTTAAAAATTACACTTAGAATAATGAATCTTTCATTTACTTGTTCATTTTTAAAAATTGTTTTAGTCCTATAATTTTTCCATAATTTCATCGTTGAAATGTGTTACAAATTGAAGGTTTTCAATTACAAGGTTAAAAATTTGTCCAAATGTTAAAGTGTTTCTGAGTTGTGATATTTTATCTTTAATGCTATGGTTATAAACAATTACAATTTGAAGGTTTTTTCGAGTCAAGATATTTTATCTTGAACAACATGGATGGAAATAGTTGGAATTATTACTATTCGAGACATGATATTTTGTATTTAACATCATGTCCGAGAATTGTTGGAATTTTACAGTTTTTCAAGGTTCGAATATTTTATCTTTAACTCCGTTGCTAAAAATTACTCTTGGAATAATGAATCTTTCATTTATTTTTACATTTTCAAAAATTGCTTTAATCATATAATTTGTCCATAATTTCATGGTTGAAATGTGTTACAAACTAAAGGTTTTTAATTACAAGGTTGAAAATTGTCAAAATGTTAAGCGGTTTCTGAATTATAATATTTTATCTTTAACAACATGGATGGAAATATTTGAAATTATGAGGATTCGAGACATGATATTTTGTATTTAGCATCATGTCTGAGAATTGTTGGAATTTTACAGTTTTTCAAAGTCCAGATATTTTCTCTTTAAATCCATTGCTAAAAAATGTCAAAATTATAACTCGATTTTTTCTTGTTATTCTAGAATAAACACTTTTTTTAAGGGTGTTTTTTTCATCCATTTTTCGAAACAATAATGGTTTTTTCTTCCATTTGAAAAAAATGTTGAAAAATTACCCTAAAAAAAACATCATTCTGGTAAAAGCAATTTTTATTTTTGGGTTGTTTTTTCATGTTTATTTAGGGTTTTTGGGCTCGACTATCCATTTTGAGGTAATAGTTCCATTTGATTGGTAACTATGTTTCCTATGAATTGAATTATTGTTTGGATGTTTCTTATTCTATGGTGCGGTAGTTGGTGGAAACATTTCCCTACTTCTCTTTGCTATACATTCCAAAGTAATTTTACCTCCTAAATTTGTTCTTTTTTTCCATTGTTCAAGGGGTTGTTTGCAGTCATTTTGGGCTAGCCAACTCCACCATCAAGGTTTTCTGGCCCTATTTTACAATATCACTCTTTATGTCCTTAAATTAACCTGTGCCACCTACCAACACACATTCCTTGCATTGAAGGAATAAAATTGTGGAGGGTTGTGGTTGAGTCAATGAAGGTGTGTGAGCTCACTACCTCTAAAGCGTCATTTTTCTTGCTCCATCAATTGGTCACTTCCCTAATCAAGGTACATTAAAATGTTTTCCACCACCCAATACATTTGATTCCAATGGAGTTAAAGATAAAATATTCGAACCTTGA
>Ga0139314_100122_pt1 | contig 15460 bp, 11 predicted proteins | sample In2P11_FD_99376 | JGI IMG/M metagenome (GOLD analysis project Ga0139314, IMG submission 99376)
CTGACCTAATGGTAACCACAGCAAGCTAATTTAGAAAAAGTTGTTTCAGAATATGATATCCTATTTCAAGAACCTAAAGGTCTTCCACCCAAAAGGGAAATTGTACATGATATTAATTTTCAGCAAGATGCTCCATTGCTTAACATCGGAATGTACAAGTTATTCACTTTAGAGAATGAAAATATCAAGAAGCAGGTACAGGAGCTGCTGGAGAAAGGGTTCATAAGACCAAGCACATCACCATGCAGATCTCCAATCATGTTGGTGAGGAAGAAAGATTTTTCATCGAGGATGTGCATTGATTACAGAGCGTTGAATAAAATAACGATAAAGAATCGTTATCCCCTTCCTCGCATTGATGATCTATTGGATCAATTGAAGGACGTTGTTTACTTTTCCAAGTTGGACTTGCATAGTGGTTACCATTAGGTCAGAGTAGCAGAGCAAGATGCATGGAAGACTGATTTCAAAACGAAGCAAGGGCTATATGAATGGCTAGATATTCCTTTTGGCTTAACTAATGCTCCTGCCACTTTCATGAGGGTTATGAATAATGCACTCAGGCCTTTTATTGATGATTTTGTAATTGTATATTTGGATGACATTCTTTTTTTCAGTAAAACATGGGAAGAACATTTGAAGCATGTAAAGTAGACTCTAGATGTTTTGAAAAAAGAAAATCTCTATGTTAAATTATCAAAGTGTGAATTTGGAAAAACATCTTTGAATTCTTTAGGTCATATAGTAGGGGGTGGTGAATTGAAGATAGATCCCTCTAAGGTTGAAGTCATTGTAAACTAGCCTAAACCCAAATCTGCTACAGAATTTAGAAGCTTCCTAGGAGCAGCACAGTATTGAAGGAAGTTTATTGCTAACTTTTCCTTAATTGCAGCTCCCTTACATGATTTAACAAGATTGAAAAAGGTGTTTCAATGGGGAGGCAAACAACAGAAAGCCTTCAACACCTTGAAAGAAAAAATTAGTACAACACCAGTACTAGCATTGCCAAATCTTCAAAGACCATTTGAGATTGAAATAGATGTGAGTGACTATGCCATGGGAGCAGTGTTGACGCAACATGGTAAACCCATATGCTACCATTCTGAGACATTTAATTCTACAGTGGTTAATTATCCCACCTATGATAAAGAATTGTATGCATTAGTAAAAGGTGTAAAGAAGTGGAAACATTACTTAATGGGAAAAGAAACAATTATACATACTGATCATTAGCCACTTCAGTATTTGCACTCACAAACTAAATTGCAGCAATCAAGGCACTATAGGTGGATGGGTTTTCTACAACAGTTTCATTTAGTCGTCAGATATAAAAAGGGCATACACAATAAAGTTGCAAATATGTTGTCCAGACCAATCATAATTGCATCTACTATACTTAGGCATAATTCAGTAATGCATGAAAGCTACATTGAACAATATGCTCAAGATATAGATTTCAAAGATGTATAAGTAGCTTTATGTCATAGAAAAAAAGTAGAAGAATTGGATTATTACATTAAGGACCAACTCTTATATCATTTCGGAAAGCTATGCATTCCACAAACTGAAAGAGTTAACATAATTAGGGAGGCACATACTTCTCTAATATCAGGTCATTTTGGTGTAAGTAAAACAGTTGCACAGCTACAAAGATTCTGCTATTGGCTAAAAATGCATGAAACAATTTCTAGATATATTAAAGGGTGTACCATGTGTGCTAAAAGCAAACCCAGCAATAGAAAACTAGGGTTGTACACTCCACTGCCAGTTCCTTCTCGTCCTTGGGAAAGTGTTTCCATGGAATTTATTGGGGGATTGCCAAAATCTAGAAAATGTCATGACTATTTGTATGTTATTGTGGACAGGTTCAGCAAAATGTGTATTTTAATAGCCTGTAATAAGTAGATTATAGTTGAACAAACAATGAAGTTGTTCTTTTAGCATGTTTGGGTGCATTTTGGGTTACCCACTTCCATATTATCTGATCAAGACTCCCGATTTGTTGGGAAGTTTTGGTCAATTATGTGGGAATTAATCGACACCAAACTGAAGAAGAGCACATCCTTTCATCCACAAACAGAGCGCCAAACAGAGGTAGTCAACAGAACAGTAATCCAGTTGCTCAGGGGTTATTGCAGCAAGCATCCCAAGCTTTGGGATGAACATTTATGTTATGTGCAACATTCTTACAACTGTGCTAAACATTCTTCTACACAGAGATCTCCTTTTGAGACCTATTTTGGTTTTATACCAAGGTCTCCCCTGGATTTTGTCTTTGAAAAAGACATAGCAGTTGCTGGACACAGTGATGTGGACAAAGCAACCAGGTTCATTGAACAGATCCAAGAAATTCACCAAGAAGTGTAGGAATAGCTGGAAAAGAGCCAAGCCAAGTACAAGGCAAGGCGTGATAAGCATCGGATGGAGCATAGCTTCCAAGTTGGTGATCAAATTTGGCTGTATATCAGCAAAGATAGAATGCGAGGTGAAGGAAAGAAACTGAAGCCAATAAGGTATGGGACTTTCAAGATACTTGAGAAAATTGGTGAGAATGCTTTTCACCTTGATTTTCTAGCTTACATGCACATCTATTCAGTGGTAAATGAAAAAAAATTAAGATTGTTTGAACCTTCATTAATTGAAGATCCCGGAGAGCTAAGTCAATTGCCTTCTATTGATGATCTGTTGCCTGAATATCTCAATGAGCTACAGGAAGATATAGTGTTGGACAGGAAGGTGAGAAATACACGCAGAGGGGATGTTGAGTACCTAAGAATTGGACTCAAAGGTTCAAAACCCAACAGTGCAAAATGGATAGAGATTGGGCAAGTAAGGCAGTTGTATCATCACTTGAGCGATGCTTGAAAACCAACTTTTTGTGGTCCAAAAGCCTTTTTCAGGGGAAGGCATGATCCAAATGGATCCTAAAATGCTCTCTAAGTCTTCAAAACCTCTTAGAATCATGCCAAAATATAAATCATCACATAATCAAACCTTCACAAAACAGCGGAAACCACAATTGAGAGCCAAAAACATGTGAAAACAGCGAAAAACAGAGTTTGGGAGGTCTGAACAAAGGAATGACTAGTATCCGTCAAATCTGGACAATCAAAGGTCCAGATTTGATCGGCGGATCACATCGGCAGTGCCAATTAGCAGATAGTTGCACAAACTACATAACACTTGCGACGACGACCGATAGTGTCAACTAGGATCATCGATCAAGCGCACAAATCGATGACCCATGTTGCATCGCATGATTTCTATCGGAGATTTCAAGAGCACTTACAACAGCCTAGGGTTATCGCGATGATCGATTGCGATCAATCACATCACAATATCGTAATCAGGGCTACATAGAAGAGCGGGCATGTACACATACACATCTGCGATCCAATGAACTAGACCCGATGGTTACATAAATATTATTTCATATGATTTGAGATCCGCAGAAAAGGAATTTTTAATGTATTTTGCGTATTTCGTTTATTAAACAAAATACACATGGTGAAGTGCTGATGCGATAAGATGGACCCGAAAGGGTTCCTTAAAGATATTTTATATTATTTTATATCTACCATAAGCCATTTCCTACGTTATTTTCACAATTTTAGCGTATTTCAAAAATACAAAGAGGAACCCTAGAGCAAGGCCGAAGCGATATGCGATAGCGACTTGTGTGCGGACCTGTTAGGAGCATAGACTAGATGTAAGGACTTTTGAAGTCTGATACATAGTGTTTTGCAGAATTTCATAGTTTGAATGCATTTTCTTGTGTTAACAGAAAACGACCGCGTTTTGGGATTTCGAAGGATTCCAAAGTCCCAAGGCACTCTTATGTTGCCAAATAGGTGGCCACCTCCTCTTAATGCATTATGCAATGATTGTGTAATTCTAGAAGAGGGATTTGAGTCAACAGAGGCCGAGGAGACTAAAAGCAGAAAAGCTAAAATGAACAAACAGTGCAGTTTTGGCTTTAAAGCCTTAGCAAACAGAAGATACAGTAGGTAGTGCCGAGACAGAGCTAAGATACAGTAGGTAGTGCCGAGATAGAGAGTGATTCAGAGAGTCTTTGTACTCAGAGAAAACTTGAGAGGTTCAAGCAAATTCTCATTGTTATATCTGTCATGTATTGAGTCTCAAATTGAGCTCATACTGTTGTAAAAACTCTACTTGAAGAATAATAGAGAGGCCACCACTGAAGGTTGGACCAGGAGATGTAGCCCAGGAGTATTGGGTGAACTCCTTATTAAACTTGTTGTGTTTTTATGTGTTTGTCTATTATAGTCTTTTACTACTTCATAGTTTATGTATTTCACAATCTAATCGATCCATTGCATACAATAACATAGGGAATTCCATGCACATGAGTCTGTAATACCTCATTAATTGTTTTAGATCTCATTATTAGATCATAAATCATCAACATCTTTATCGTGTAACAACTCTATTCATATTGATGATATAACAAAATTTTCTCTACTATGAATAGAGAGTCAAATATTCCATGTAATCCTAATCCTAAAGACTCTGAGAGCAACACTGATGAAAGACCTGATGAAGAATTTCAAATAAATAAAGAGTAATGATTTCCACTAAGTTCTAATCTTATGGACTATGAGAGCAGCAATGATGAAGAGCATGATGAATATTTTCAAATAAATAAAGAGTTGTAGTTTCCACTTAATCCTAATCATATGGAATATGAGAGCAACAGTGATGAAGAGAATGATGAATAATTTCAAATGCATATAGTGTCAGTTTCCACTTAGTCCTAATCATGTGGACTATGAGAGTAGCAGAGATGAAGAGCATGATGAAGCATTTCAAATGAATAGAGTGTCACAGTGTCCACTTAGTCCTAATCCTATGGACTATGAGAGCAACAATGATGAAGAGCATGATGAAGAATTTCAAATGAATAGAGAGACACAATTTCCTCTTAGTCTTAATCCCATGGACTATGAGAGCAACAGTGATGAAGGCCAGGATGAAGAATTTCCAATAAATTGAGAGTCACATTTTCCACCTAGTCCTAATCCTAAGGACTATGAGAGCAATAGTGATGAAGGACAGGATGAAGCACTTAGTCCTAATCCTAACGACTATGAGAGCAATAGTGATGAAGGGAAGGATGAAGAATTTTCAGTAAGCAAAGAGCTACATTTTTTATGTAGTCCTAATCCTATGGACTATGATAGCAACAATGAAAATGCACATGATGAAGAATATCCACTAAAAATCGAGTCAAATTTTCCATTTAGTCCTAATTCTAAGGACTATGGGGGTAGTACTGAAGAAGGGAAAGATGAAGAATATCCTCCAAGTCAGTATTTAAGAAGCACAGATGATCATAGTGAGGATAACATTCCTCATAATGATGATGAAAATTCTTATACATATGATGATCCAGTGATGGAAATGTTGCCAAGAAATATTGTATCAAGGAGTAGGAGACGACCTATTCATATAAATCCAAGATGTTCTCATTATACAAGGGGTAGAGAAAAATATATGACGAGAATAATTTCTATCAGTTCTCTCATTTCAAGTGAATGTTGTAAAAAATATTGCTTGAAACATATGGATTTCAAGTTTGCATTAGAGAAAAGGAAGAGATATTTGTCAATGAATAAAAGCATGCAAATTTCATATTTAGTGGGGTGCATGCAATATACATTATCAGGTTATGATTACCATATTGGGTCTTTATTTATCTGTAGAAAGGCTTTCAAAATGTTTCATTCAATGGGTAATTTTTGTTTGTCAAGAATCCAAGAAAATTTGGAAAAGGATCCCACATTTTATTTAGAAGTATGTCATAAACGACAGTTTGGGCCATTATCAAATACTACAATGTTATGGATGAAAGGATTCTTTTCAAAGCATGGAGAGTGTATTCCAAATAGAGAGATAATACATATTCCAAATAATTTCTCAAGACTAGAAATCTACAACTTATACAAAGAATATGCAGAAGGTGCTAAAGGACATGGTCGATTTATTATATATCAATATTTTGTGAAGATATGGAAGAAAGAATTCAACAATGTCCATATTCCTAAGAAGACAAGGATAGCAATTTGCAATACATGTGCTTATCTTAAATAAAAAAGGTATAAATGTGAAGGGTTAGAAAGAGGTAACCATTCATAACTTTAACATTTAAAATTGTATAGTCATCAACTATGAAAACATATTTCTTAATGACTTTCTTTTATGTTGTGTAGATTCCATTGTCAAAGCACTTCAAGAGAAACACGAACAACAAACAAGTGAAAGGAAAAAGTTGTAAAAGCATCGAAAGAAGTGTTATGATAATCCAAATAAATATTTAGGTTTGATAATTGATGGTATGGACCAGAAGAAAACACTTCTACCACATTTTGTTCTCACACCCAAAAATTTACAAGAGGAAAATTTTATTTAGTATCACTTGGTCGGTTGTATGGTCTTCAATGGGAAAATATTGCCAAGGGTATACTTCACAAATCCAAATATTCATAATGATGCAAATATGACAATAACCATAATTCGTGATGTGCTTTGTCATTGGTCTAGTAATCTTCTTGAAGTTTTGTATCTACAATTGGACAACATTTGTCGTGAAAACAAAAATCAGATTGTTTTTGGATACCTAAACATGCTTGTTGAATTGAGAACTTTTTAGAACGTAAAGGTTGGTTTCCTTCTTGTTGGGCACACTCATGACTATATCGATCAAATGTTCAGTCACATTGAGGAGGAAGGAAGTTGGGAGCTTGCCATCATTAATTGAATGTCTTAAGAAATCATACATGCTAGAGCCTATTTTTGATGTGTTGGAAGAAATTGTTGACATGCGAAGGTTTACTCTGGGATCGCATGGTGAGGAGAAATGAATTGAACAACTTAATGAAATTAGCTTCCAACATCAATTTCGTATCAAAAATATTGATGGGAAAACACTAATATGGGGCAAGAAGTATTCAACTACTGCAAAATGGGCACCATCATCAGGTTTGGAATTTTTGAAGTTCATTCCATAGCATCCAATATTTGCATCAAATATATTGTTATTACAATTAGTTTCTGAAGTTCATAATGCACGCACACAGAATAGAGACATAAATTATTCTAATTGCCTAGAAGAAATTAAAAATGTATTAGATATACATATGAGTACTTTGATATTGCTGATTCAGATTGGTGGGAGTCTCTTTTCAATAATCAAAGTGATATCATTTCAAGAACAACAAATGAAGATATACCTTTGAAAAATCCATTTATTTGGCCAAAAAATGTGTCAAATGAACATGAGGAAAGAAACATTGTTGAACAACAACAATCTCAAGGTATTATTAATTCTTCATAGGTAGAGGAAAGAGAAATATATATTGGTTACAGAAGATCTCATGCACAACGTGAAGCAATGGAAGACCTTTACAGGGGTTTAGTACATGATATTAAGGAGGGTTACATGATCGCAATGCTAGCAAATGGAGATCCCAATGGCTATCTATTCTAGGTTGCTAAGGTTATAAAGGTCATTACAAAAAATGAATATGTTGTAGGTGTTGAAGTACATTGGTACGCAACAAATACACACCCATTCAATGATGTGTATAAGCCAGAGATGGTAGTTGATAAAAAGGTGGCAGAAAGAGAAAAAGAAAGGGTACAAATATAAATCATCGCCACACAGACCTCTTAAAATTGGAGGATGTTGACATACTTGTTTATGACTTCAATTTAACAAAGAGAGGAACTCTTCACTTCAAGACGATAGAGATTCTAAAGAGGTTGTTACCAGAAGGAACAATGTTGAGATGGGAATCTACTGAAACCGGTCGTATATCCAGAAAAATTTTGAAACCTGCAATGGTGGGCAAGCATGTGGAATCAGATGGGGCACTAGTTGATGAAAGAGAAGAATATGGAACATCTTCATCTGCATCCAATCATTTGTCTAAAGATGTGAATTCTGATGGTGTGCAAGAAAATATGAGTGATTTTGAATAATTGTCTAAGACAATTTATATAACTGATGTTTGCATCCTATCTTGAAATAAAAAAATTTGATTTCCATATGGTGTTAAATGAAGTTATGAGTCATTTTTATATTTGTTGGATATATGTCTTAATTATGATGATTTCTATTTTTTAGAATATCTACAATGCAACAATAACTTAGAGATATAATTTATGTTTCATTCAATCTACAAGTAATTACATTTTGATTAATTTAGTCATGTAGTTTGTTCATAATGTCATGGTTTTTTAATTTTATGGTTGAAAATTTTCCATATTTTTTTTTATCTTTAATGTTATGGTTGAAAACAATTAGAATTTTAAAGATCTTTAGTGCCATGTTATTATGTGTTTAACAACATGGATGAAAACTGATAAAATTTTAATGTGCTTCAGATCCCATTATTTTATCTTTATCGTCATTACTTAAAAATGTTGAAGTTATACCTAGGAAAGAAAAATGTTATTCTATCAAAAACATTATTGTGTTTTTTTCCTTAAAAGCAATTGTTTTTTGCACAAAAAAAATCAGTTTTACTGCCATTTTTTAAATATGTTGAAAATTAACCCTAAAAAAAAACATCTTTCTAGTATACACACTTTTCATATTTAGTATTGTTTTTCATGTTTTTTTGGGGTTTTTTTTGCTAGAGTTCCCGTTTCAAAATTTACATTGTTTACAAAATTCCATCCTTAGATAGATGGGAATATAGAAGTAGCCAACATGAACTTGGTGTAGCTTTTGAGGGGTTATAATTAGAATCACCTAAAGACCTAGGATGAAAATTTGGTATCTATACAACACTCTTGTAATAGAGCATTCCACTCTTTTACTGGTAAGTCCCCATTTGAAGCTTATTTTAGATATTTTCCATATTCATCTTTGAATATTTCATATGAGAACTAGGGAGGAGTAAGGCAGGATCTTACAAGGGACGCCCTAAGGGTTACTATTTTTTTGAGAAGATCAGGTAGATCCATATACAAGTAGACAACACATAGTAGAAGTTGTAGGAAAACTATAAGGCTAGGCATGATCAACACAAAATGGAGAATTTGTTCAAAGTGGGAGACAAATTATGGTTACAGTTGAACAAGGAGAGGCTAGAAAAAGTCCCAATAAGAAAATAAAGGCTTTGTGATATGGTCCCTTTGAGAAACTAGAAAAGGTGGGAGATAATGCCTATAGACTAATATATCCCCATACATGTGAATTTACTCAGTTATGAATGAAGAGAATCTAAAACTTTATGAGCCTTCCATGATAGATAAGGAATAGGATCAAGTCTTACCTTATGTGAAGGATTTGGCAACAGATACTTAGGTTTTGTCCCAAAAGGGTTTCCCAAGATATATCTTATGTCAAATGTGTTTGTGAGTGTTTGTTTCATTCTCTATTTTCTACATAAATTTTAATTTACATGCATACACAATAAATAATATTTGTTGGGTGTGGAGCCTGAGGTATCACCGCATTGGACCCTAGTTTGTAATGTGGCGGCAACACCACCCATAATATTTGCGTTGCAAGGTGGTCTAGGGGGGCCAACAGTGCAAATATTACGGGTGGCGTTGCCGCCACATTACAAACTGGGGTCCAATGCGATGATTCCTCTAAATAAATAGATGTAAAATTGCCTTGTAAAATATTGTAATTTCATAGTCAATCTGGGTTGTTCAATAGGCGAAGATATGACGGTAGAATTTATGTTTAATTTAGGGTTTTTTTTCACTAGAAGGCAACCCCTCACTATATATGAGGGAATTGTATTGTGTCTATGTAGATTTGTTTTCTGAGTGAGAAAGAGAGAGGAGATGGTGTGAGATCGGAGAGGGAATTACAACGGATCTGCTATAGGTTGCATCTCTTTGTTGGAAATAATACTGAGAGGGGAGGTGAATCAGTATTATCAAATCAATTATTTTTCATTTCATAATCAGATTTGTATACGCTACTTCAATTATGGGAAATTGCGTATATACACTACTGTTTCTAAAGCAACAAGCGTATATCGGAAAACTTAAGATTCATTAAATGTGATCAGTGCATCAGGACTTCATTAATCATAAGAACAGTAAACAGGAGTAGTAAAATAGAACAGATCATCACACGCATGGACACAAGATATAAGGTGGAAACCCAATGTGGGTGAAAACCACTTGCTGCAATTCGTCTCTATCTTCTTTTAATAAGAAACTTCTTTTTACAATATTTTTGTACTGGTGCAGTCTTATACCAGTACGCAGGCTTCTACCTGCAGAAGGCTGTAACCTTCTCTTGTTCTCCAGCTTCTCCTAGAAGGGAGCTACAGCCCCCTTAGCTCTTGTACTAGCTGATGTACTAGTATGCAGGTGCTAACCTATAGAAGGCTACTACCTTCTCTTTTCTTCTAGGGACCACGTTTCATAAATTTTCAGACTGGATCCATCAATAACATCAATCAAACATTAAATCTATCTAAATCAATCAATCTCCTTGCACCAACCAAAACTGAATCAAACAATCACTTCTCTGAATGTTGTACCCAGAAAACAATAACAGTAACCAGACACCAATCCTGAACCCAGAGTACTGCAGCAATAAACAGAGGTAGCTAAAACATATTTTATGATACGTATGCTACTTCAAGATGAAGAACCTGCATGCATAGGCTTTTGTATTAAGGCAAACCAGCGTATATGCTTCTTTTAAATAATGAACCAGTGTGTATACATGCCTTATATGTTTCGAACCTACGTATAGATCTATAAAAGACAATTTTCCCTTTTCAAGTATTCAGACATCAGTTATACCCAAATTATTAGATTTATAGATCTAGTCACGTGCAAAATATAACAAATCAAAATCACACAAAGATACTACTATTCAAGCCCTAAGATCTTGACCATTCAATAGAACTTATCCTTCTTCTAACGCTCAGGTTCCTCCTTGGTTCAGATCTAGCTATGCACGATAACAAAATTCTAAATCTTGCTTTTCATCATATATTCAATACTTTTATGAATGCCTTTGCCTAATGACCTCCTCCCCCTTTTATAGCCTTAGGACTTACTCAATACGAAGGTTCAAAACCATAGAGAATCAATACCATGGACCCACTGCCTGGGATCAACTCTTCAAACGAGATACCATGGTCCAAAACCATAGGTCCAAATACCAAGGACTAAATACCAGGGACCAAAAATAAGTTTTCCAACATGCACGCACTTTTCCTTGCATGAAAGTGCGTGCATATGTATATGCGCCTTTTGAACGTCAAACCCACGTGTATACGTGACTTGGCTAAGAGGAAGTTGTGTATATCTCTTTTTCTTTTATTCTAAGAGCCTGAACAGTGATATGTCATTTGAGTGAGTTTCCATCAAGGAAAACACCTGTGTCATAGCGCCAAACCTGTTCCATAATGCCAACAATATCCCCCTTTGGACTTGATGGCAACCCCAAGTCACTTAAAGTCATTATCCCCCTTTGTTATCAAGTGCAAATGGTTATGCTCCCCCTAAGTTTATGCTGAAATCTCTGCTCTATTGTGCTGTCCATGCTCCCCCTAACTGTAGGCAAGGTCTGCAAGAAGAAGATACATGACTTTATACATCATAAATGACCTTCCTATCACCAAAGACTCATACATACATCCATCTCTCAACCAAGTGGGGATATACCAATATTGACTCATCTACCCAACCAAGTGGGGATACACCAAAAGTTTACACAAGATAAAGTAATAACATTACATCATCCTCCCAAGCATAGTGGGGAAACCAAAGTAGGCCGTTACATGACCTTGACAAGAAAGGAAATACATGACATAGAGACGAAATATCTACAACAAGACTATGATAGTCATCAAAAACTATCATTAGCAACATTTGTCAATCATCATTCAAACCAGCAACCATGTTCTTCCTCATCATCTGTTCCACCTGAAACCAAAAACAACTGTGAAATTGAACCAAGGTCTTCTAAGATAATGCCAACAATGCATTATTAGAAGTATATGCTTCCCCTGAACTTGTGCCAGCTGGTCTCTTGTCAGACCCATATTAGACTCTTTTCATCCTGAGTCTGGCCCACTGATTTCCTTCAAACCAACATATACGCAAATGTATCCACATGAACCAGCATATGTACACAGATACGCTTCATGAAACTCGTGTACAATCACTGTTCTCTGAAACAAATAATTTCAACAACAAGATGATGCATCAACTACTCCCAGCTTCTATCTAAGATATTCAAATGTCTCCCTGGGCAGTGGTTTGGTGAGTATATTAGCAACTTGTTCTTTGGAGGGGACATACTCTAGTTTGACCTTTTGTTCAAGCACTTGTTCCTGATGAAAATGATATTTGATAGGTATGTGCTTGGTCTTTGAATGCATGACTGGATTCTTTTGTTGGCATTATGATTCTGGTTTGACTCCATGGTACAGGTGTCGTACTTGATGGCAACTCATTCAAATGGAAAAACTCTAATCAGGCTCTCAAAATAAGTAAAAATAAAGAGGTTCACAGGTGCTCAGTGCAAAAGGTGCGTACACGTAGGTACGCCGACCAAGGGGTGCGTACATATATGCAGGTTCCCCGTTCAGAAGGTGTGGTCCCCCGAATTCACTCTCTCCAAGGCAAAGAAGCGCGCTCACGTGGGGTTTATCATGTTTTTCCCGTGGTACTTAGCCCATCGATCATTATCCTACGGTTTTGGTCCGTGGTATTGTTTTATATTATTATTATTATTAATCCCCATGTTTTTGGGTCCCTTGTATTGGTTCTCTATGGTTTTGCTTCATGGTTTTAGTAAGGGCTCACCTATAAAAGGGAGAGGAGATCACTTGGCAAGTCACCGGTGAATTTTGAATATCTTAAGATCTGAAATATTGGGTTATCGGTTTAAAGCTTGATCTATATAAAAGTGAATTTGGAAGTGAATATATCAAGTCGTGATCTCTCAGGCGCATGATCGGATCTGTGAATCTGACTGTCAGTGGCACATAGGAGGACTGTTAATTAGGTTCTAATCAGAGGTCCGCAGTCAATTCACTGTGCAAGTGCGGAGGTCCGCAGGCGATCCACGGTGCAAGTGCGGGGGTCCGCAGTGTAGCAAAAGGCCCAGTGTGGAAGTATGTGGCACGATAGAAGCTGAAGGTACGGAGGCACAATAGAGGTACGCGGCGCGATAGAAGCCGTAGGTGCAGAGGCACAGTAAAGGTACGCAGCGCGATAGAAGCTGCAAGTGCGGAGGCACAGTAGAGGTACGCGGCGCGACAGAAGCCGCAGGTGCGGAGGCACGTGGCACGACAGAAGCCGCAGGTGCGTAGATACGAAGTGCAACAGAAGGCTCTCTGCGGGTATACACAAGGGAACAGAAGGTGAAGTGTGGAGACACGCAGGCCAGATAAATAAAAACTGTGGATCTGTCTTAAGATTTTTGCTGGCTAATTTTTTCCTGTTGATAAGGTGTTATGGGTTTAGTTTACTGTTATTGTTGATCTAGTTACTGCAGTTGACTGTGTGATTTACATGTACTTGATGATCATTTGATGTTCGTGGATCCAGTTTGAAAATTTATGAAAAGTGGTCCTTTAAAGAAAAGAAGTAGGGGGTTGTAGCTCCCTTCCAGGAGAGACTGGAAAATGAGAGAGAGTTGTAGCTCTCTGCAGGTTGTAGCTTGCGTACTGGTAAATGGCTGCACCAGTACAAAATCATTGTAAAAGAAATTTCTAATTGAAAGAAGATAGAGACATATTGCAGCAGGTGGTTTTCACCCACATTGGGTTTCCACCTTATATCTGGTGCCCTTTGTTGTGACTATCTGGTTTTCATTGTTATTGCTCATTATTATACAGAATATCTTAAAATATAAATCTGGATGGTATATTAAAAAGAATTTCATAACACTGATTCACCCCCCCCCCTCTCAGTATTATTTCCAACAATTGGTATCAGAGCAGGTCCTTCAGAGAAGCTTGATCGCTTGAAGGTAGATCGTTCATCATGAGCAACTATGAGAGGGAAGCATCAATCAGGCTACCGATTTTTGATGGGACAAAATTCAATTATTGGAGGTAAGAGTTACTGCTTATCTTCAATCTCTTGGTACAGAAGTTTGGGATATCATAGATACAGGGTACACTTTTCCTTCAGCTACTCCTATAGATCTGCCTGAGAAGAAGAAATATGAAACAAATGCTAAAGCAGTCAATACTCTGTTGGGATGCTTATCTCAATCAAAATTCATGAAGGTTATGCAATATAAATCCACAAAAGAAATATGGGACAAGATTGTCCTGAGCTACGAAGGAGATGAACAGGTAAAGCGAGCAAAACTTCAAACCCTCAGGATTCAGTATGAAAATCTCAGAATGTATAATTATGAGAGTGTGGTTAACTATTTACTTCGGGTAGATGAGATTGTTAATTGCATGAAAAACTTGGGTGAAGAAATAAAAGAGGCTATTGTGGTTGAAAAGGTTCTAAGATCCTTGTCCCCTAAGTTTGAATCTAATGTGTCTGCAATAGAAGAAAAGGAGAATCTACGAACTCTTACCATGTCTCAGCTACATGGAATTTTAACTGCTTATGAAATGAGGAAAGGAGGTCCATCAGTTAGGGGAGAAATTGCCTTCAAGGCTTCAGGAAAAGGAGAGTACTATGAATCAGGGCACGTGTCAAAAAAAGAAGAAGAATCAAATTTTGTCAGAAATCTTCAACGGGGTACTGGAAGATTCAGAGGTAAGTTACCTTTCAAATGTTTTTCTTGTGGAAGAGTAGGTCACTATGCTGTCAAATGTCCTCACAAGGATAAGATTGACAAAGGGAAAGAACTGTTTAGATGGAACAAGAAACAGAATGCAAATAAGAAGAGTTATTACACCCATGAAGACAGTGATGGTCTATCAAATAGTGATGAAGATGAACGAGGTAATCCATATAAACTTTTAATGGCTTTTGAAGATGATGATTACATGGATGCTATAGATATGGATAGCTATTATGAGGAGATGTCTAGACTCAACACATGCTTAGAAGAAAAGAATGTGATCATTGAGACTCTGCAAATCCAACTTGATGAAAAGGAACAATCTCTTGAGAAGTTAGAAAGTGAAATTGTTGGGCTTTGAAAAGAAATTGAGAAAACAAAGGCTCTTAATCTTAAATTTGTTAAAGGATCTGAAACTCTGGATGAGATCATCAATGTACAGCACTCTCCTCTAATTAAGACAGGTCTGGGGTATACTAGAGAAGCATCTCAAGAATCCACCTCAAAGAGTTATCTTGATGCAGCAAGGAGATATGAACAAAAGCCAAATGGAGACCATCAGGTAAAACAGGGGACCCAAAAACATGGGGATTAATAATAATAATAATATAAAACAATACCACGGACCAAAACCGTAGGATAATGATCGATGGGCTAAGTACCACGGGAAAAACATGATAAACCCCACGT
>Ga0139314_100123_pt1 | contig 15415 bp, 11 predicted proteins | sample In2P11_FD_99376 | JGI IMG/M metagenome (GOLD analysis project Ga0139314, IMG submission 99376)
TGTGTGCTTTGAATGATTCTTGTATTTATTTCACAGTTCTGAGCTAAATTGATTTTGTAGTTAAGTGTGAACAGATCTGTAGTTTTGAATTTGATTGATCTTATTTATTTCTTGTAATTTCCTTCCTTGACTCTCTCTCTCCCTTAAATATATTTTAGTGTCTCAGAGACTCTCTCAATCATCTCTTACCCATTCACCCCCCTCTCTCTCTATCTCTATATCACCATCGCTCCCTCCCTCTCTTCCCCCTAAGCGTAAAACTTAAATCTTAAATACTTAACATTACATAGGATTAAGTGAAACTAATTCTTTCAACAAAAACATATGGTGAAAATATACATTTTATATACATCATAAACATGAAGATTTTACAATATTAATAAAAGAATCACAACCCATTGTGTCATTAAAAGTGACATTTAAAAAATTTAAAATAGAAACATCCATTCTAACAATTCTTATAAAAAATACATACTTCACTTCATATTACTTAGCATTAACTCAAACTAATTCTCTCATCAAAAATATATGGTGACAATATACAATTTTATATAGATTATAAACATGAAATCACTTTTGTAATATTAATAAAAGAATCACAACCCATTATGTCATTTAGAGTGAAATTTTAAAACCTAAAAATAAAGCAATAAATTCTAGAATTTTTTTTTAAATGCATTCTAACATTAGTATTTTTGATAAAATAATAATAACCCTACAATATTTAAATGCATGTTAAATAAAAATAGATTTCCATATTTAAAAAGAGAAAGATTTACATAAAAATAATAATAAACATAAATTAAATAATAAATTCATATAACCTTACACCAGTGTAATTTTATAATGAAAACCAATAACCAAATATATCATTATAAAAATTACAAATTTATAATATATATATAAAAACAAATAAATAACAAAGAATATATATAATGCCATGCATTTTTTTAATATATAAAAAGACCTAAAAAATTCAGGATTTTTTTTGTTAAATTTTTAATTAAAAAAACATAATAATAATAATTTAATGGAAAAAACAAAACTATAGGAGCATGTCATCTAGCGATCATAAAATAGACGGGGTTAAGAAAAATGAAACCGAAAAGAACATAAAACATAATAATAATTTAGTGGAAAAAACAAATAAATAATCTCCACATATCAAAATAGATGGAGTTAAACAAAACTAAACTTAAACTAATAAAAACTAAGAAAATATTTAACCCTGTAAATAAGTACTTCATTTGCAAAACAATTTAATAAAGCCTAGGGAGGGTATCTGCAATTCGGGCCGTAGTGTGATCTCATTTGGTTCGGTTTCAGACTTGTCATTTGAGACTTGCCTACATAGATGATGAGTAAGATCTATGAGGGTTTTGAGTACCGACAATTTGACATGGCAATTTCCCATACCAGGATTTTTTTAACATTGATTTTTTTGTTCATTGTTGTTGTGATAATAAAGGACGAGTGTTTTGATGGAGTTAGAGAGTGGAGCAGAACAAAGGTTGAGTAATAATAAAATGTACCTCGAACAAGGCGTGTTAAAATATAATAACATAGATAAATGCTAACTTGTTAAAATATAATAACATACATTAACATTGAACTGAAATCAAGAATGACTTGATGAAATATAATCAACATAAAAACGGATTGAAATCAAAAAAAAAATCATATGATAACTAAATTAGAAATCTAGATGCTAGTTAAACAACTGGGGAGTCTCAATATGATAAAATTAGATAGGGTTAAACAAAATTACACTGAAAATAACAATGTACAAACTTCATTTGATCAAATTGGAAGGAATTGAGTCACAATTTGATCGAAATCGCTTGGTAGTGTCGTTTAGCAGTGTTTATGAATTCTCTTGCCCATGTGTTTGAAATAATAGATTTCTTGAAGGAGCTCAAGCAAAAATGACCTATTGTAACATAGGAGGCCTAGATCCCCTAAACAGATCAAAAAAATATTCTATCGCTTACCGAAATAAACACCGCTGCACAGAATAAATTCATCAACATCTAAAGACAGAGATGCACAAGGCCTTTAAGAATGTACAAACTATTGTAATGACTCTGATATAGGCTTAAAATCATAGCTTTGTTATAATGGCAAGCTCATTAGCTTTTGCGCTTTTTTGCGTTTAAAATCTTTGTTTTCTCTCAGCTTTTTGCTTTCTTGCGATTAGAATCCTTGCTTCTTGCTTTTATGAGCTTTTTCTGTTTATTATATGAGCAGGTTCATTGGATTTTTTTGGGCTTTTTCGAATTTTTTGGGTGCTTTCTTGATTTTCCGATAGATTTATTTATTTTTTGAGCTTTTTAATTTTCCGTACTTTCTTGATTTTCCGTTGTTTCATTTTACTAGTTTTGTTCCTTGAAATCTATCGAAAATGACAATGAATGATTGTATTCAAGTAATTGAATAGTTCTTGTGCTTCATCAAAAATAAGCATTCTCTTCTAATCTCGGGATTTAGATTTCAATCTTAGGTCGGTTTGTTGAAATTAGTATAAGAAACCAATGGATTTTACATTAATATGGAAAAATGAGTTTATATTTGTCCTGAAACTGGACCTAAGGGAAACCCTCAAAATCTTACAAGTGATTTGCCTTGTAACACAGAAATGAAACCTAAATCGAACATGATAAACTAATTATCAAAATCAAGAACGACAGGAGGCCAGTTTGAAGACACTAAACTAAGGCGAGGAAGGTTAAACTAATTAAAGAAAATGAAATATGGACTTTATGAGAAAAAAAAATTTACATTAACAACAAATTACATTAAATTTAATTAAACAGAGAGGAAATAAATAATACCTGAAACCAATTTGGAGTATTCAAGGAGAATATAACAACTCTCCCCTCAGCGGTTTATGTGCATCAAATCATAAATGAATTTACTTCAAGATATACAAAGGCACAGAGTGCATACCTAAAAATGAATAACTTAATGAAGAAATAGCACTAATCTCAATCGATTGGATGTATAAGAGGATCTTCTGGAACAGGGCAAATCCATTGTGCTCATCAACAGAATCATAATTCATCAAAATTGCAAGAACAGGGAAAATCCATTTTGCTCATCAACAGAAACATAATTCATCAAAATTGCAGCCAACAGACTAGAGGAGATCCAAATCCATTGTTGTCCTCTTCTGTCAACCTACACATTGTGGACATTAAAGTTTACCCACAAAGTGTCTGATTTGGAACGTTAGACTATGCACAAAAACCAAACACCCAAATGGAGGCGCCTCCCAGAAAACATATCACAAATGAACAGTAAATAGAGCATGAGGACGAAAGAGGGTGATGTTTTGAAATTTATAGGGTTATTCTCTGTACCTTTCCATTTTCTTTGGCTTTTTTCCAGATCAACAGTATATTCACTTCCACTTCTTAGGCATTTCCAACCAGCTCATCCATCATAATTATTTGTATTCATCCATCATAATTATTTGTATTTTAGGGAGGTCTCGCCTCCCCACTTCTTCCAACGGAAAAGCTTTTTCAGCCCACTCATCTTTATTATAAACTAATTAATTGATGTAGTGGTTAATTATTAAAAAAAAAAAAATTACTATTTGTGTTCATGTTATTTTCTAAATGAAGAAAATCAGGAACCGTCATTGACATTTGAATTTATTAATATCCTTAAGTAAGATTTTTAAAACACTATAAGTAAAAGTAAGAATTTAAAATTTAAAATACATTTTAAAAATAACAACTTATAAATTAAAATAAAATTTAAAAAAAAGCCATGAAAAGTTAAATAAAAAAATATTAAAACTTTATATATATGAAAATTATTTTTAATTTAAAATAAGAGAAAAATATATCGCAATTTTGCTTGCATTTCATCTACACCTGTTAAAAAGTTGAATGATAAGGCTTACACAATTTTATGATAACATGTTATATAATGATTGTATATTCATAAAATAGGGAATTGGAAGTATTGCATTTCAATTTTACATCTTAGCTATCCTCAAATTTAAAAGTATCTATAAATATTTTATATTAATAATGTGATATTTATTTTTATATTTAAATTTTTTTTTAACAAAATCAAAATCTTGATATGATTTTTTAGCCTTAAAAATGATAATAGTGAAAGTTCGAAATATATATTTAATGTTGAATAGTGAATTATTATTTATAGTCTTATGAATTAAATTGTTTTTTTCTTAGTTTCTTTTATACACAAAAATTATAATAAAAAAATATTTATGACATAAAATTAATTTTAGCATTTTTATGTTACTTAAGATACTTTTTGTAACTTAATTATATCGGTCAATAATTAAAATTTAAGATATAATATTTAAAGAAATATTAGCAATAATTAAAAATTATTTTAATGGTAACTATAAAGAAAGGATGAAGCTTACTAACCAACATCAATATAATTATAGGTCATGTGGCTTTCCATGAATAATGATGAGTGAATCTGAATTAAGAGATAGTAGTATTAAGATATAACAATTTGTGATGGTTATCCCTAATCTTAGTTTAACAACTAAAATATGATAAGTTTTCCCACTGTTTAAATAACTTTTAAATAAAATATTTTAATAACCTTTTAATAATAATAATCCTTTAATATGATTGTTTTAAGAATAATCTTTTTTACAGTTTACGTTTATCTTATAACTATATAATATGTTTTATAAATTAATTTAGATTATAAAGTTGTTTTCTTTTAAATTAGATCATATATTTTTGAGTAGGATTAAGATTTTTGTATTTTAAAATGAATCTTTGAACATAAAAATAAATTAAAAACTTTAGTATTCTATAAAATCTCTATTATACTTCAAGCAAAACTGATTTAAAAAATGCTAAAAAAAGACCAAAACATGTATTCCTCCAATTACAATTTATTTTGAATGTGCTAATGGATAGTACATTCCCGTATAAATAGTTATTTATTACCTCAATAGAAAATTGATGGTTAGCTAGTGAAATTTATCACAATAAGCTTGAGTACATTCCTAACATAATCTCCCAAATAGATTTTATTTTTTCTTTAGTAAGTGCTTTACAATAGATTGAAAAATAATAAAAATATTTACATTATAAAGAATGAAATTAATAATAATGATAAAAAAACTAAAATGCTTTTTAGTTCTTTAGTACAACAAAGATGTGTAATTCTTTAACTAGCTATGATGAAATGGAGATGGCATTTAAATAAATATTCATATCAACTAATAAGTACTTAAACAAAATATTTTAATTTCCATATCAACTAACATAATTTTATTTAGATTTGAGAGATATACAATAATTAAGAAAAATATTGTTGTCTTTTTTCTTTTCAATATTGGAAAGATGTGTAATTCATTTATTTAAAATTATTTCAGTACCAGAATTGGATAAAATATTTGAATATTCATACAAGCTAATATATTTCAATATCAACTCTATACATATTTAGATGAGATATAGTCAAAGAAATATTCTAATGTTGATAATGTATAAAATATTTCAATGTGAACCTTCAATAAACTAATTCTATATCTTCTTCTTTTTTTAAGCATGTATGGAACTTCATATTAGAAAAAATGATGCACAATATTTACACAACCATAATAATGTTGGTTATGTCAATGGAACCACGTTTGGGACCATCTTCCCACCATGGAGAAACCAATAGGTCATTGCTTGAAAGCTAGCATCAAAGAAATATCTATTTGTGGAGAAATCCAAAGTTAGTAGCATACATAACTGGTTATCATGATACAAAAAAATTGTATGAGAATTTTCCTAAGGGCTAAGCATACAAGCCATTCAAAAAGACATTTCAAACAATTTTCTTTCCTTGGGAGGTTGTTGAGCCATCAAGTGTGCTACTCATCCACAATTTTTCTAGTGCGTCTTCTGGCTCCTCCTCAATGATAAGACCACCATAAGAACTCAAAACTTTCATTGGTTGTGCCTTATTAACTGCTCCACTCACTTGAAATTTTAGTTGCATATCATCAATCCTAATCAAAGGGGGAGCGGGTGAGATTGAAAGGGAGTCTATGCCATCTTGGGAGCTAGTACACAAATGGGAGAGTGGGATAGGAAAGAAGGAGATGTTGAAGGAGTGGATAAGGTCACATAGATATTTGTGGAAATGATTAATTCATTAGAATTAACAACCTTCCTTATGGAAGCTTTGTTGGCTTTTTGTTGCTTCCATAACTATCTAGTTAGTAAACTTTTGAGGTCCAATGCCCATCACCTAGGCACATTAGTTCATCAACTTCCATGGAGGCTATATTGTGTGGTATGCTTTCATGAACATTTGGGATGAAGAGATTAGAGTTTTCCTCAAAATCTATAGCATGGGGATGATGCTTACGACCACATCCATCACCTCCATTTCTTACACGTTTACTCTCCTAAACCATAGTAGAAGGTGGGAGAATGAGGAGGAATTTTGAATCACTGAGGAATTTTAGTTCATGATCTTTAGTTTATGAAATTAGAATACGTTTCTCTCCTATTTCTTTCTTGCAATAGGTTAAGGTTTCCATTTTGAACATTTCCTTTTATACAATTAGAATAGAATTTGATTTCATTATGTGCACTCCATTACATCATGATAGCAAAGGAACGACACATTGTATTATACACATATAGTGTTGATACCTATTAAGATTGTATGAACCCTAGATTGATAATTAAAGTTAGTGGCATTTAGAGTTGTAGGAGGCGTGGACTATTGGGGATGTAGGATAGAATGTTCCTCATATCTATAGGGTTGTGGATAACAGGCGGGCCAAGCATCAAGCATCTATCATTGAGATGGATGGTGTTGGTGTCCCAGATTGCTCTATTTTTACCCCATTTCCATAAACTTTAACCTCTGCTTTATCTCTACTTAACCCTCTCATTTCTACACTAGTCAAAGATAATCATCTATTCCTACATATGCTCCATTTTTCATAATTAAGATTTATTAAGTGCTTTATTAATTATTTTACATGGATTTAATGCCTGGTTAGTATCTCTTGTAACTTATGTTTAATTTCCTAAAATTAATTGAGGAACTAAGTGTTAATTATGAGTTAGCATGATCAATGCAGGGAGATTCCTACACCGCTAATGATGTTGCCATGAGATCTCCATAACACTTCAAATCCTTCCATATGGGTGTTTCGGTCCATGACTCTTAGTTCTGTTGTGGGCTAACTAAGGTTGGATATCGGCAAAATATTGTCAAGGATACACACTAGGGATGGTCTACAACCAGTGAAATTTGCATTCCATTATAACTATTAGCTAGTTTTGTAATATTGGTTATTAGCCTGTTCAGCCAAAAGGCTTGAATAAGGAGATACTATAAGTAGCAGAATGGGCTAAGGCTGAAAGACTGTATAAAATGTAGGCTAAAGGAAGAAACAAGGAACGATCTAAGTTGTAATTTCATTCGTTGTGTAATTTTGTATTTCCCTTGACTTTGCGATGGAATTACACCATCATGTATATTTATTTCTCAAGTAATACAAGGAACTCAACATGTTATTCACACATTGTGTCTAACTTATATTTTATGCGTACTTGAGTGCTGATTCGTTCCATTTCTTAAATGGGAAATGAGCTAGTTGGCTAGGGCCTAGCCAACCCAGCTTGTTTACCCTTGTGCTTTCACCACTTGAAAGGAATGTGTAAACATTTATTTGCAATTGTGTGCTTTGAATGATTCTTGTATTTATTTCACAGTTCTGAGCTAAATTGATTTTGTAGTTAAGTGTGAACAGATCTGTAGTTTTGAATTTGATTGATCTTATTTATTTCTTGTAATTTCCTTCCTACAATTCTTGTGTTGGTTTACTTCTGGTTGGGTCATGCAGGAATATTATTCCTATACCAATGCATGTAGTTTCTTGCACTCCAATTTGTTCATCTACTTCACAACAAATGTCACATTTCTTCTTATCATTTTAGTTATTCCTGCAAGCAAAAGCATTGTTAAAGCTAGTAATCATTCTTAACATTAAGAGCATTCTTTTGAAGGATCTGAGGATGTTTATATGAATTAAGAAAGGATGTTATTATAAACACTTTATACTTGCATTACAAATGAGTTGCTAAAGCTAGCTAATGCATGCACATGACTGTCAGTATTGCTTTGATTATTATATATTGTTTTCGCTTTATGAAGTTGACTTTCATTACCAGGTTAAGTTAATTGAAGCATTTATTTTCCATAGATAATTTATCTCATAATTTAGTTTGCAATTGCAATTCTTTTCAACACATCTTTTAATTCTTTCGAAATTAAATTGGAAACTTTGGTGAAGGAAGCTCTGTCTCTGTGCAAGAGCTGGTCTTTTGTCACATGAACAAATTTCTCTAAGCCCTAAGGCATAGATCACCTCCACAGAAACATAAATATTTAGTAAGGAAGGTAAAATATACTTTTGTACAACAGTACTGTACCTGCAATAGTGAAAGGAGATTGCAATAGTACAGGAATAGGTTGTTTGTGTAGAAGGAAAATCTATTGGGAAACAGATCTCTGCAAGGGCCCACTTGTCAAGCTGTGAGACATCTATACTGGAGATAAATATAGTATTTAATCTCATCATTTAAGTTTGATTTCAATTGTGTGAAAGTTCCTTTACTTGATTTCCTTGCAAATTTTTCTTTTACATTCAAGCACTAGAATTGCTCTGGTGTCGATTGCCTTTAAAATTGTTTTTTGTATGATTCTACAACATTTCCTTTTAGAAGTAGGATTAAGATTATAAAAATTTCATACCACTTCTAGCATTACCTGTACTTTGTCTCTAAGTTTATGAAACCCTCGAGTTAACAATTAAGTGTTGAGGAGTTTTCTTAAGTGCAATTCCTGCACCCAACATTTTGGTGTCGTTGCCGAGGGGGAAAGTTTGAATTGGTAAGAATTTTCTATTTTTTGCAATATGGGTAAGTCTGCTATTATTTTTTCCCTATAGTGTGCTTCTATTGTTTGGAGCAACTTATAGATCCTAAGTTATTTTTTTGAAATTGCAACTTTTATTTGAATTTTTTATTGTCTTTTTTTTTTTTAAATGAATGCCTAAAAGAGGTAGGGGTCCGAAGCCCACTAATGGTGAAAGAAATATTGATAAATATGAAACCAAATCTCATATTGGGCCTTCTTTTGTAGGCGAAAATTCCAAACAAACTCAGACTCATCATGCAAGAATAGTCCATTTGAGCTCTGGTAGCAGTAGTCCAGGTGTGACACAACCCAGCAAGGGGAAGAATGAGGCTAGTAGAACCCATAGTCAACCTTCTCAGCCTATTGAGAGCCATTCACGTGGAAAAAAAATGATGGCATATTAGGAGAACCATGGAGAAGGAATTAGTGAAAATAAGGTAAATGAGGAACGGTCCACTTTTGGATTCCCAATTGTGGATCCTAATACACAAGTGCAAATGAAAAATATTTCACCATCAACTCTTCCCCATTTCTATGGTAAGGTACATGAAGAGCTAAACACTTTCTTATTTGAGTTTGATATTTTTTGTGGAAGTTATGATTATTCATCTCATGCTCAAAAGTTAAAGTTGTTTCCTGCAACTCTCAAGGATGCATCACTCTGCTGGTTCATGGGACTAGGAGGAAACACTATATCTTCTTCGGAGAAAATGAAGAGAGTGTTCTTGTCAAAATATTAGGAATATTGTAAAACTAGAGATATTCAAGATGAAATATTTACTATTTTTCAAAATGATGATGATACTCTAGAGGACTACTTGGAGAGATTAATGTATATCCTTCAAAGGTCAAAGCACAAATTTGATTGAACTACCATTAGAACCTTGTTCTTACGTGGGCTTACTGATGATGCAAGGAATAATTTAAATATGTTAGGACATGGGGATATTTCTTAAAAATATTTTGATCAAATCTATGACTTGTGCAGGAAATTCTCAAGGAACCAATATAGATCTGGTAAAGGAATTCAGAATAGAAACAAGAAAACCAAGTCTACTGATGTTATGATTATTGGATTAGAAAACAAAATGCACAATATGAAAATTGAAATAATGAATATTGTTAGTAAACAAAGAGACTCTTTGAAGTTTCAACAAAAACTAGTAGAGGAACAAGACTCATTGTCTATTTTTTGTCCAAAATGTAGAAGAAATCATGTTTTAAGAGAATGTCCTCTTTATATTAAAGAAACTAATAAATGTGCAATTTGTGCAGAGAACCATGCCACAAAAAAATGTCCCTCCATATCCAGGCTGGAAGTTGTACTTAAGGGAGGACAACCTAAAGCCGAATCACTGCATGTTATGGGAGCACAAAGAAATTGGCCTTAGGTAAGTGCAGGTATTGCTCTGGAACATCCACCACATATTTTTGGTTATACTGCACATTCATATTCCTATCCTAACACTAGTCATTCTCAACATTGGTAGCATGCGAACCAGTATCAATACGAAAAACCCCCAATCTTGGAATCAATCATGGAGAGGGAAAAGCCACTTAGACTATTCACATCATTCCTATCTTGCACCTATGCAGTCATAGCTCCTATGTATGCACCTTACCCAATGCCACAACCATCATTACCTCAGCTAAGTCAGCCAATGCCACCATTACCTTTGCCTCCACCATTTCAACCTTCCCAGCTCCCTACTCAACCTTTACCCAACCCCAATAACAAAGTGGTACAAATGATCCGTTCTATGAACCCTCTTTCTTCATCCAAATATCAATCTATTCCAGTTGGAGTCAATGATCTCCAATTGAGATCAAGGAAGACAGTAACCTCAGAAGATCAAAAGCAACCTATGGTGATTATGAATGAGAAATAAGAGGAGGAAACTCATGACCATTCTAAAAAAGTTGACACCATTGAGCCTATTCCCGTACCTTTTGAGACCTTGTCATCTTCTTCCAACTGACGTCCCTATCCAGAGAGGTTAGTTGTGTAGAAGAAAGACCCCATTCCTAAATCTAGTCTGTCTTCTGAGCTTAGGAACCTTTTCATAAGGGTACTTTTGATCCAATCTATTAAAGAAATCCCCATTTGCAAAAAAATCATTAGGAAACTCTGTATAATGAAGCTAAGAAGGAGAATATTACAACCTCAAACCATTCAGTTTGTTAGTAGAGAAGTAGAGTTAATGATCGGGTGTATGCATATGGAGAAATATACCAACCCCAAAACCCTATTGTCTCTAACCAGATAGTTTATGTCCTCATATCCAATGTACTTATATACCTAGGGGTATCCATTAACATTATGATGAAGCAAACCATGGATCAACTTGGATTGGTCCATATTCATCCTACTCCCACTATTCTCGAACTAGTTGATAGCTCTAAAATGAAGTCGGAAGGGGTGCTGGATGATGTGGTCATTTCCCTAGACTCTCAGGAATATCTCACAGATTTCATTGTGCTTAAGCCAAAGAATCTTGTGGGAGGACATCCCTTGATCCTAGTACGACCATGGCTTGCCACGTCCAATGCTTATATCAGATGTTGTTCTGGTGACATGTACATTTCCCATGGAGATTCCTAGAAGAAGGTCACCTTCTATCTACTCGCTAGATCCATTCAGGAGCTCCGATACACTTTATGGTTAGACTGCAATAGTGATGAGGACACTCATCCTATTTCCTCGATACATTAGAATGTTGAGTTCCTGTAAGAGGGTGAAATTCAAGACTTCCTGGATAATCTAGACACCATGCCTAATTTTGAGTCATTGAGTCACATTTTTAGTCTAGATTTTTAGGAAAGATATGACTCTCTACCTCCCTTGGCACCATCTCTAACGACACCTCTATGTACTATTGAGCTTGATACCACTATTTTTGAGATTAGTCCAACTAAATCCTTGCATATCATTTCAGACTTGGATCCTTCCTAGCAAGAGTAGCTTGTGAATTTGTTGTGAAATCATCTTAATTCCTTTGCATGGGGCTATGAAGATATGAAAGGCATCCCTCCTGAAACCTGTACACACCATATCTATATCCAGGATAGCGTCTAGCCTATATGAAAACCCCAAAGGTGAATGAACCCAACTCTAAGAGATGTTGTAAAGGAAGAATTTCAAAAACTCTTAGATGTTGATTTTACCTATCCTATTTCTGACAACCAATAGATCTCTCCATTAGTATTAGTCCCAAAAAAATATGGGATATGGTGCATTTGTATTGAATACAAAGAACTAAACAAATCCACTCTCAAAGATTACTTCCCCCTTCCTTTCGTTGATCAGGTACTCGATACCTTTGCCTGTAAGAAGTACTTTTCCTTTCTAGACAGCTTTAGTGGGTATAACCAGATGCAAATTTCACCCGAGGATCAAGAAAAGCCACTTTTACATGTCCATGGGGTATATTCACTTATCGAGTGGTTCCCTTTGGGCTATGTAATGCCCCCCTACCTTTCAAAGGACAGTCTTGGTTATTTTTGCTGACCTTGAGTGTGTAGAAATCTATATGGATGACTTTTCTGTGTTTGGTGATTCATTTCAGGAAGCCCTCAAGAATCTAGAAAAAGTGCTTCTTCGCTGCCAAGAAGCTCATCTCGCCTTGAGTGACAAGAAATGTAGATTAATGTGCAAGGTAGGAGTAGTTCTTGGCCATCTTATTTCTGACAAATGTATCCAGGTTGACCCTGCAAAAATAGAAATTACTTTCAGTCTCCCTATACCCAAAAATCAAAGGGAAGTGAGAGGCTTTCTAGGACATTAGGCTACTATAGGAGATTCATTGAGAATTTCTCAAGGATAGATACCCCCCTTTTCCTAATTTTGACTAAGGATAGTGAGTTTTCTTGGCCCACAACTTGCCAATAGTCCTTTGAGACATTGAAGGAAAAACTAGTCCAAGCACCAGTTTTGAGAGGACCAAACTGGTCCCTGCCATTTCATATTTCCTCTAATGCCTCAAATATTGCTATTAGCACAACTTTAGGACAATAAGAATATAAACAACCTTATGCTATTTATTTCATTAGTAAAAAATTTTCACCAGCTGAATTGAATTATAAAGTTATTGAGAAAGAGTTTTTAGCTGTAATTTTTTTCCATTAATAAATACAGACATTATATTACAGGATGTGAAGTCTTTGTACATACTGACCATTTTGCAATAAGATATTTTATGAAGAAACAATTAACTAGCAAAAGCTTGACTAGGTCATTATTATTATTACATGAATTTAATATTATCATTATTTATAGACCAGGAAAATCAAATGTAGTAGCAGATTATCTTTCAAGATTAAATAATCTTGGTGAAGCAATTACTGTTGATGACGATTTTTTTGACAAACATATTTTTTATGTGAACAAAATCCCCATGGTTTTTTGACATATCTAACTATTTAGTCACTGGAAAATTACCACCTCACTTATCCACTCATGAAAAGCAGAATATCATACAGAAAAGTTTTGCATATTCCTAGATTCAAGGAGACCTCTTTTACACTGACATAGGTCTCATTATTTGTAGATGTAAGAGTGGAAGAAGTGTTTGATATTTTAAAATATGTCCATGATGAACCTTGAGGTGGTCACTTTGCCGATAAGCAGAGTGCATACAAAGTGTTATGAGCTGGATACTTTTGGCCTTCCTTGTTTAAGGATGCCAAACAATATGTCAATTGGTGTGATAACTGTCATCGAGTTGGACAACCTAATCAAACCAATGAAATGCCTTTATGTCCTCAGGTTATGATTGAGCCTTTTGAAAAATGGGCCATTGATTTCGTAGGACCAATAAATCCAACATCATTAAATAAAAAGAATATTTTGGTTTGTATAGATTTCATTACAAAATGGGTAGAAGCTAAAGATGTTTCTTTTTCTACTGAAAGTGTTGTTTTTTATTTTCTTTTAACTGAAGTATTTACTAGATTTGGTGTGCCTAGAGAGATTGTTTCTAAAAATTGACCACAGTTTATTTCTAATCTAGTACAAGGTGTGATGGAGCAGTACAAGATACGACACAAAAAATCCACATCGTACCACTCGCAAGCAAATGGTCAAGTGCAGTCCACAAATAAGGTGATTGAGTCCATCCCCACAAAGATGGTAAATATTCACAGAAAGGATTGGGCTGACAAATTACCACAAGCATTGTTGGCATATCAAGCCACTTGGAGAAACAACACAGGATACACACGATATGAGCTAGTGTACGGAAAACATGTCCTCTTGCCGATAGAATTCCAGATTAATACTTCCAGGACTGCAGTCCAATTGGGGCTAGATCTCTCTGAAGCATAGCAACATCATCTTCTACAATTGAATGAGTTAGATGAATTATGATGGGATGTTGTTCAACAGAACATCTTGGTTCAACAACAGTGTAACAAGTGGCATGACAAGTCCATTCAGAAAAAGCAATTCCAACCAGGTGATTGGGTACTCCTTTACGATTCTAGATTCAAATATTTTAAAGGGAAATTCCACACATGCTATATGGCACCCTATGAGGTGGTCAAAGTATTTTGAAATGAAGTGGCAGAAACTAAAACTATGGATGGATGGAATTCTGTGTTCTCGGTAAATGGGCATAGATTGAAGGTATATTTTCACCCCCTTACTAAAGGAGATTTTATTCATCAAGTCTAACAACAATTTGAAAAGGAGTTGGTAGATGGTAACACCAACCTATTAAATATTTGATTCCTTGTTGTCCTTACTAAAAATACTAAAAGAAAAATAAAAGAAAAAATGACAGAAATAAAAAGAAAAAATAATAGAATTTTTTTCTTGTAATTATGAAAATCAGTTGACTAACATAATTGCAGAAGGATCAACCTAAAATTCAGCATGCTGGAAGGAAGATTAAAATTTTGATAAAAATGGAATGTTACTTGATTTTTAAATATATTGGCTGCAAAAAAGAAGAAGAAGGTTCGAGAAACTTAGCCCTTACCCAAGTTTGTGGTAACTAGCATGGAAATTTTTATCCAAGTAAACATTTAACTCCTGCTGCAATTATTTTTTCGGCACCAGTGCAGGAAAATTTTCAAGGTAAAAGATAAACTATGTCTTTCTTCTATTTCCCATTTCAAAAATTTCCACTATTTTCTTTTCTAAGATCCCCAACTAATTACCTTTCTCTTTCTTCTAAGAAAACTACCCTACCCAATTTCAAAAATACCTCTTTTCCCCTGAAAATGTTTTCCACATCACATTTCATCTATCCCCCTTGGTGATATTATTCCTGGAAATCCCTACTGTAATGTTCCTTCCCATTCTGAAAATTACCCTTTTCCCACTTATTTATTCCCTCATAAATTGATTGCAGAATTTGATGTAGTCAATCCAGAAGGCATGCTCATGAAACATCATTAGCGGTGTAGGAATCTCCCTGCATTGATCATGCTAACTCATAATTAACACTTAGTTCCTCAATTAATTTTAGGAAATTAA
>Ga0139314_100055_pt1 | contig 15381 bp, 11 predicted proteins | sample In2P11_FD_99376 | JGI IMG/M metagenome (GOLD analysis project Ga0139314, IMG submission 99376)
CTAATATAGTAAAAATTTTCTAAGTGATTTCAAAACTAATATATTACAAAAAAATTTAGAAATACATATTATAATGTTATAAAATAAATATTCTATTACAAGTTAAATACCAACACTTTGTTTATCCAATACTAATCTTTTGGTATACATTTCTGACGAAAAATGTTTAACCAATGAATGTGATGCATTGACTTTTTGTGAAAATACAATCCATTTTGTCACGCATTCAATATATGCAATGTATCAAATAAGCTTGAGAAAAATCAAGTAATTGCATTGATTTCAATAATCATATAATGTATCCCTAGATGAGTTAGCTAGCATGAGACAGATGGGTGGAATGAGACCATAGTCCCACTCACTACAAGAGGAGGGAGACATTCCATCATTACCCCCAATGAACTAAAATGCACATAAAATTGCATTGTGTGCCATAATTATGTTACCACCCCATCAATCATGTCACCCGCGTTTGTTTAATGGCACATTTCCCTCGACTCATTAGTATTTTAACCCCTCTTGTACTTTGAAGACTAACATGGTTTGTAAGCCTCCTCTAAATTTCCACATTGGTCATTCTAGGAGGTAAACAATTATGATGGCACCTCAGCCATCTGTCTATACATGAGAGTTAGGCTAATAGTTTGTATGCAATTTTATATAGTACAGTAATGTTGTAATGGTGTCTGGTATATTTTGTGAGTTTCAAGGCTGATCATAGGTATTAGGAGGAACATTGGTCATTTTTGTATCATTTATCTCTTTCACCCCGTAGTGATTCATCCCCCTTAATAAATTTGGTGGTATTTCTTATTGAACTTACTATGTTAAGACCATTCCCCCAGTCCATCAAAGCTGCTTCTACTAAATTTTCCTCATTTTTTTCTTAGCCTTTAAATAATTACTTCCTCACTATATTTTCTTAGCTTGAATTCCTCTCCTCTTTTTAGGCACACAATCGGCAGGCCCCACCACTTTCACCTTCCACTTCCCACTAACCTATCTTTGTGGAATTGTCCCTCCTATAAACTATTTCATTCTGATTTCTTATAGTTTCCTTCTCGTATGGAGACCATGGTGAGATAGAGAGCATAGGTCTGCCATGGAACTACCTATTATAGGGACTTTGGAAGCCCCAAAACCAAAGAATGAGTTGAAACGTTTGCTACTCCTTATCATGACTTTACTCCGAGAAGTGTTCAAGGGGGAATTTTCCAAGATAAATGTGAAATTGTAGATGAAATAAAATTCATTATTAACTTTGAGGTGCTTACTAAGGTGGAGAGATGGGTTGCAAGCATGGCCCACTACTAGAGTTTCCTCAATCACTATATACATACAGGCAACCTTTACTGGCACCTCAAGTTATTTTTCAGTTGCATGGTGATGGAAAAGAACACTACCTAAGAAGAGATGATTTTCAATTGGATGAATTGTTGGTGTTAATGTGCTTCATGGACAACAAACTAGGGAAAATTAAAGCCCACTGTGACTTGCCGCCTACTCTAGGTTGTTCTCTAGGAAGTGAAAGGGATCCTATCCCTGTCGAAGCCTTAGAATATAGAAAATATTAAACGTTAATTATGTTCTCTAGTTATCTACTATATCAAGAACCACTAACTTTGTTTTTTTCGTTCAATATATCCCGATGTCCCATGTATTTTGGACAAACTTGTTCATTTTTTGGTACATTACTAGTAAATTTTTTGTGTGGCTCTTAAGGAAAATGAAATTTTGTGCTTGGTTTGGTTTCTTTAGTGGAAAACCATGAAATGTTTCAACCTCTTTGGATGTAAAAATGATTTGATGGAATGAAAACACTTTCACTTAAGAAAAAAATACAATCATATAATACAAATCAATAAGGTGTATTGATTTCACTATTAGTAAATTGAAAACTGATTTGGTGCATTCATAACAAAAAGTATTAAATTAAATGGATTCATCATGGAAAAAAATTCAAAATGTTGATTATTATGATATAAAATATTTTCTTTCTTGTAAGTTATAATACAATGGTTTCTTTAATTGAGTGTGAATTATATCCTATTAGTTTTTGCAATTAAAATCGTAATGGTTTGGTGCATTGATAACACCAAATTTTATTAAATTAAATGGATTCATCATGGAAAACAATTTGAAAATACTGATTACTATATTGATATAAAATATGTTCTTACTTGTAAGTTATAATCTAATGCTTTCTTTCATTGAGTGTAAACTATATCCTATTAGTTTTTGCAAATTAAAATTGTTATTTTGTTTTTGTTATAATGTTAAGCTAGATATAGAGTGAACTCATATATTGAATACATTAAAAAGCTAAGAGCATGTTAGAGAGGCTAAATATAATTATTATAGGAATATGAGAATATAGTTATTTACTACTACTTGTTAGTATTGTAGATGCTTTAGAAAAATTGGTGTGCTTGGTGCTATGTGGAGGGTAAGAGTGAAGTTGGAGTCGATGATTTGCTAATATTTTTTCTGTTGTCATTCATATTACCACGTTAATAACCCAGAGCCTAGATTTTGCTTAGTTGATTTGAGCATCATTCAAGCCTGTGTAATATTTAGAACCAAGGATTAAGGATTCTGTGTATGTGTGTTTCCTCTTCATTACGTGGGTTTTTGTTGGATGTTGGCATTGTTGTATTTGTGTATTAGTATTTCTAGACAATGTGTGGAAGTTGTGTGAGGTTGTTGTTAAAGTTGAGGGTTCACAAGGATGTTATGTGTATTCACTCTTGACAAATGATCTGAATTTAATTTGGAACTCACTCTTGACTGATAGTGGTAGTACAAATAATTTGGTTTCTCTTAGAATTGAAAAGAATAACAAACCATGCACTTTAGAAAGTACCATGGTTGTAGGAAGGACATCAAATTGTGTTAAATGAATAGTGCCAGATGTAATTTCAAATTGGTGACTATAAGGATGAGGTATTATGTGACATAATTCCCATGGATGTTTTCCATATTTTGTTGGGAAGATAATAATAGTATGACAAAAAAGATATATATGATGATATAATAAACACTTATACAATTGAAAATAATGGTCAAATACATGTATTTATACCCGTGGAAAATGAGGGATTAAAGGAAAAAGATGGTTTTAGTTTACTGACAATGAGTGGAAAGGAGTTGCTACAAGAACTTAAGAAGGAAGAGGTACACTTTTCTTTCATTAGTAAGCCAAAGCTAATACTTAGTAGTAAAAAATTTTATGATTTACCTGTAAAAGATAAAGTTATGTTAATATATGAGCTCGATGACATTATCGTTGATGATATACCAAGTAGCTTACATCCTTTTAGGAGCATTAGTCACCATATAGGCTTGATTCCAGGTGAAAGTCCTCCAAATAAAGCAATGTACAAGATGACTCTACAAGAGAATGAAGAAGTAAAAAGTCAATTGCCAAAATTGTTGGATAAGATTTTCGTTAAGGAGATTTTGAGTCCATTTTTTGCTCCTATAGTACTCATCCCAAATAAAAATGGGGGATGATGAATGTGTATTGATTCTAGATCCATCAATAAAATTACAATCAGGTATAGATTTCCACTTCCTCCCATTGATGGTTTGATAGCCAATTTGGGTGATGCCATGTATTCATCCAAAATTGAGTTGAAGAGTGGATACCATCAAAATAAAATTAAAGAGTGATATGAATGTAAAATAGATTTAAAAACAAACCATGCATTATATGAATGGTTCATGATGCCTTTTGGTCTCACAAAATACCCTAGAACTTTCGTGAGACTTATGAATGAGGTTTTGAAAAATATTATTTGAAAATTTGTTATAGTACATCTAGAAAATATATTGATATATAGTCAAACAAGGAAGGAAAACTTGAGACATATCAGTGTTGTCTTGAATACTTTGCAGAGAGAAAAAATATTAATTAATTTGAAGTAATGTAGTTTTATGAAAAAGGAAACTGTATACTTTGGATTTTTGTTTGTTGGTAATGAGATCACTATTAAGAGGGGGAGGGGGGTGAATCAATATTGAGTCCTATTACACAATTTCACCAATTTAATATCCTTTAAACATTCATCATCAGTTCATGAAAGAAACGACATAAAGAAATATAAATGCACCTCACAATCATACACATGAGACACTGATTCTAATATGGAAACCTTTCTAGGAGAAAACCTATTATCCTACTTTGATTCTTTCTATAATAATTTATTCTTCAGTAAATTACATTGGTTTGTTTGATCCCACTAACTAGGAAGCCCCAACTACCTCTACATCAGTTTGTTGCCCTCTCTTAGCTAGGAAGCCCCAACTCCCTATTTTAGAAAGCCACCACTTGTTGAAGTCCCAAAACTCCATAAAAACTAGACCAACATTTCATTCATTTTTGAAATGGGACCAAACACAACATCACCATAAAATTATCACAACCAATTTAGCTTTCATATAAACTCGTCAACAAAGTTAACACTATAAGCAACACCATCATATATTTTAAATCAATGAAATACAAATCGCTCAGCCATACCCCAGTAGCATATATGATTTTAACAAAAAAACATGACAACTCCTCTAACATCTATAACAACAAACATAATTCTCTAATGGACTCTCATGCAATCACCAGTAGTAAATAATCATAAACCCTAAATACTTTTTCCATCTCAGCATAAACAAGTTTTGATATCATGCCCTCCAACAAACTTCATATACAAGGGTCTTTCAACAATACAACATATATACTCAACATACATTGCCAACAATATAATATATAAGTAAAACACTATGTACTCAACAATATAATCAATAATATTAATTTGAATTTGCCAGTGCTTTGCCTATGATCTCAACCCTGCATACACTACAGTCTCTACTCAATGTGATATGATCAATAACTCACATAGTAATCATTTTCGATCCCAATCATATCAATGCAAAAGAATTTTTCACTCGTTTACCTCCATGCACTGATCCAACAATGTTGCCTTAAAACAATTCCTCATGCATTCAACATGGCACAAGACATACATTGTATTGATTGAAGGATTAACAAAATGCATTGCTAAGACTTTCACATATGACATTAGATTTAATCCATGTACTAGTTTTCCACATGATCCATTACTCCATACATAGGTCGATATACTTTAGAGAAAAATCGCACTACATTATACAAATCCTCATTCTCCTAGTCCACTATAGAGGATTAACTACTTGCAATAGATGAACCCTAGCCTTCAATTCAAACTTTCATACTCAACCACACACTTCTTGTCATTCGAACCTGCCATACACATACCACACCCATGTTATTCAATGATTTTTCTAGATTTCACCAACTTACAATGTGATTACACCCAAATTAGATATGATCCCCCAAAAATGCATCAATTATAACTTCTATACCAAAATTACACTTGGAAACTTCAATGCATTGGTATAGGCTTCACTTTTGTCCAAACATTTATGCTCATTACATAATAATACAACATCTATCAATAACACAACATAGCTAATTAAAGGTTCATTTGTCAGATCTATGCATTTAATACATTCAACTTCGCTTTAACCAGATAAAAACACAATAATTAAGTAGATCAATTAAATACAACATTTCCAGGCTCCATCTAACAATCCAAAATTAATCAAATCAATTGGGGTTGAAGTATATCCACTAGATCAACTTTTTGCACTAGCCCAAATCATACATTAAACATGTTCCAGTTCATTAAGGACCAAATCAAATCATTAATCATTTTCTAGTTGACTAAGTACCAATTCAAATTTCTTGAGAAGAAATACCAAGGGAATTTTATGTGGTATAGCCTAAGTTTTCTTTCTCCAAGCACATGACCGCAGACATTGTTTCTCCATACTAAATTTGGGATACCAATGGAGTTTTCCAACTCACAATTTAGGCTACCAAATATGCAAACATTAATTTCCCATACATAAACTATGTCTAATAGCTAATTTGGGGGAAACTAAAATTATTTTCCTAGATCTACAACCCCTACATAAACACATCTTCAAGAACCATGCCATCTACCTGTAACACCATCAAAATATATTTTGACACACTCAACATTTAATGATAACCACATCATCAAACACCTACCAGATCAAGACTTCATCAAGTTGAAATCAATGCCAACAATCTCCCCCTTTGGCATTGATTGAAACCTCCTACAAATACCAAACCATCTAATCTTTCTCTCTCCCCCTTTGATAGCAATGGTAAAGGGAAACACTCTATGAGTTAGACCAAGCATGCTAACACTTTCCTGCAAAATCCATTGTTTTTTAATATTAATGCAAATAATATACTCAGCCATCAATCTTCCACACATAGTCAACACTTACTCTCTCTTGACTGAAAAATGGATCTCACTTTCAACTTTAGCAAGGGAAAACTCATATCAACATCAATGTGCTCTTATATTCTCTAACCAACAACATTCCACCAATGCATGCACTCACAATTGACTCTGCTATTAATGACACAATGATACAAAATAAATGGAAACTGTAGTAATAACATGAAAATACAATGCTCATATATAAAATTCTAACAGTACACCAACTATGTCATATACAATAATGTTATCCCATTCATATATTATCATCAACATATCAATCTCCTACTTAGAAATACATCTTTGCATACAAACCATGATCAATATTACCAATATATTATCAGTGTGAGGCTCAACAACATATAATACTAGTCCTTCTCAAGGCTTCATATTCATGTAGCACAGACCCTAGCTTTGGATAATAAGCCAACAAGAAGTAAAGCACAACATCACTCTTCATCATCAATATATACTCAGATATCAACACTAATATCATATGATTCAATAGTAGTATATTATGTCCTCAGTTATACTCTCAAGCCAAAGCATCAATACAAACTCTAATTCAAGCATCAACACAACATCATTCACTCAATGAAATATCCACAAATCAATAAAAATGATTAATCCTCTCAAAAAATCTTCCCCACTAAAAACAATGATACTAAAATCCTAATTGGATCTCAACAATCAACAGATTCAGTTAGTGGGCTAGGAATGTATCAAATAAGAAACATACTTCAAACATCAACAACTATAGTAGCTCCATACTTGTGTAATAGTAGTACTTAAAACATGGTCCACATAAGAAAGATTATAACCCTAATTCATTATCATGGACATGTTACAAGATTTTGCAAAGTAACTCCTTCAAAACATTCTTAACTCAGTGGAAAATTTACAATGACAACTCAATGAAGCCTTTTCCAAATGAAAATTTGGTTTCATATTTTAGATTAAACCTTCACTTTACATGTCTCTCATTCATTGATAGTAATTATAGCGATATCCAATCTGAACAATAAAACTCAATATTATGCAAAATGCACCACTGTATAGATTACAAGTTACATTTAATGAGTCCCTATATGATCCTCAAAACATGAACTCCTCCTTATAACATACATTCTCAATGGTGGGATTTACCAAATGAACACAACCAAGTTAAATAGAATCAACCAAATCAGACTATTTATTATGACCAAATCAAACATTAATGACAACCATTATGCCTTTGGAGATTCAATCAAATAATCAACCATGACAAAAAAACACTTTCATTGCCTCAAAAATCTTAAGAAACTTCCATGGGAAAATCCCATGTTATTTTTCCTTTTACTTTCTCAACTATGAGTATATGGATTCTTAACTTATAGGTCTATGGATGCAGATTATGAAATTCCAATATGGGATGTCCCCACATATTTTCAATGGCCAATTAGTGTTTGTCCCCTAACACATGGAAAAATAAAAACTATTTACTTTGGATTGCAACCACCTGCAACACAATCAACATGGATTTTGACAAACTCAACATTCAATGTAAGCCACATCATAAAACACGTACATCATCAATACATAATCAGGTTGACATCAATGCCAATAGTGATTTCTAAATATGGTTTCAAGATAGATCTAGGAAAAGGTTAAATAAATCATTAATTATCATGCTCCAAAGAATGTCTTCAAGGTAAGAAAATTTCATGGATTAACAAGTTTTTATATAAAATTTATTAAAAACTCAAGTAGCATTTGTGCTCCTATTGTATAAAGTGTTAAAGAAAGAGAACAACCATTTTATTGGAGAGTAGAAGCTAGTAGGAATTTCATATTGTTGAAGAAAAATATTATCAAACATCCTATTTTAGCCTTACCAAATTTTAATAATTTTTTACAAGTAGATACAAATGCAGGTGGAACTGTAATTAGAGTTGTCTTAACCAGGAAAGAAGATTGATTGCCTATTTTAGTGAAAATTTGAATGAAATAAAATAGAAGTATTCCTCTTATCATGAGGAATTATATGTCATTGTTCAACTATCAAAAAAATGGATACATTATCTTATGCCCAAGGAATTTATTTTGTATACTAATAATCATGCTCTAGAGTTTATCAGTAGCCAACCTTAGTTAAATCAAAAGACATGCTAAATGGGTGGAGTTTTTACAAAACTTCACATTTGTTAATATACATGAGTGGTACATCGAACAAGGCAGTTGATGCATTGAGTAGAGCTAATTTAATTTTGCATGAATTCAAAGTTAATATTTGGGATTTGATGACCCAAGGGATGGGAATAAAAATTATGCATAGTTTTTTCAAATATGCATATGAAAATATGAAAATATAGTTAGCATAAGTAGCCCGTAATGATTGAAATATATGATTTAAAAGGGAATGTTGTTTAAGGATAGTAAACTTTGAATATTGAAATGTTTAATGGAATAAAATCTAATAAAGGAAAATTATTGTTGATGATCTTCAATACATTTTGGAGAAGATAAAGCATTTTCTCAGCTAAATGCTTTCTACTTTTGGCCAAGAATGCAATATGTTGTGAAAATGTTCATTGAAATATGTGAATATCTCAGAATGATAAAGGGAGGAGTCAAAATGCAAGTTTATATCAACCATTGCCAATTCCAAGTAGACCATGGGCCTTTGTGAGTATGGATTTTGTGTTGGGGTTACTTCAAGCACAAATGGGTAAAAAATCATTTTATGTTGGTGTGGAACTATTTTCAAAAATATAGCGTGCACAAAAACTCTTGACGCAACCAATATTACTAAATTATTCTTTAAATAAATTGTAAGGTTGCATGGATTATCTAGAATTATAGTTTCTAATGGAGATAGAATATTTATATGTCAAATTTCGAGAATTTTGTGGAATAAACTAAGCACTAAATTCAATTTCAATTTATCATATCACCCACATACTGATGGGAAGATAGAGATGGTAAACATAAGCTTAAGGAATATTCTATGCTTGGGAAAGTGAGAATCCCTAGTAATGGGATCAAATACGTACTCAAGGTAGAGTTTCAATATAATGATTCACCTAATAGAAGCACGGGGATAAATCAATTTCAAATATTGTATGGGATGCATGCAAGAGGAATTTATGAATTAAAGAATTTAGGGAACCAAGAATTGATGAGTGTCAATGGTGAAGATTTTGCAGCAAGCACGTTGGAGTTACAAGAGAGGTTCAAACAACAATTGCAAGAAAACAACAATAAATATAAATAGAGAGAGAGAATATGAGAAGAATGCAATTAAACTTTGAAATTAGTGACATAGTTATTACACATCTATAAAAGGAAAGATTTCCTACATGTACATACAATAAATTAAAACTTAAAAATATTGGTTCATGTAGGATTATAAGACAATTTCCTTCTAACCCTTATGAATTAGAATTCTCATGTGACATTGAGATATCTTTGATCTTCAACGTTGTGAATTTGTATGCCTTCAAGGAAATGAGAAATATTTTAGAAAATGAACTTATTTGTGATGAAGATTAAACCAGTGGATGGAAGCAACAACTACCAAAATCAGTTCAGAAAGAGATTGAAGCAATATTGGATCAAAATGGTAGCCAACAGAAGTAGAGGCAAGGAGTATTTTCATTGTTTAGTTAAGTTGAAGAATTAGCCAACAAGATATCACTTGGATGACATAAGAAAAAACATCCAAGTATTTCACAAGTATTGAAAAGCTTATGAACAATTATTTTCTTCTCTAGGAGTCTTATGTGAGAGAATCTACTAGTAAAACCCATGATTTACCTTCATAGGTCAATAAATTTACTAAAGGAAGTTGGTTTCCTTAATTTTCATTTAATTTATAATATTTAAACTTCCTAAGTTGTAATATCTAGAAGGTATCTATATAGTTAAGAGGAGATGATGAGTGTCATTTGGTTGCTATGTAATACGAAATATTTGTAAATTTAGAAAAGTATTTGGATTGAGTTGTTTGGATTAATACGAAATCATTTTCTTCTATAATTGAGAAAATCTCAATAGTTAAGGGAGAGCAGAAGTGTGAGAGAAAAAGAGAGAGACAAAGTGAATATATGTGATAAGACCAAGAAGATGATTATTCATACATTACTACATATTTTTTAATCATCCCTCTTTTCTTTAATGCATCAAATTTGAATCCAACTACATTCATTTCAATTGTGTAATTATTGTAGTAATTGGGCACCAAACCAGATCAATTATCTTTCCATTTCATTACGGGAGAAGTGGTTGAGTTGCAAGAGAATCAGTTGCGACTCTAGGGCTAATATCTAACTTAATATTTAATGAGAGCAATCCATTTGATGTAGATATTTTCCATGAAAGAAATGAAATATCATGTATAGTAGAACAATAACCCAACAATTTGAAGGAGTTCTATCATTTGACAAAAATGGACGTTCAACTAAAAATTATTGGCCATCATATTGGACACCATCGTATCTAAACCTTCCTTGTAAGTATATTTTGCTCAAAACTTTTGATACTTGATACCCCACACCTGTTAGTAAATGAATCCAACCAATAGTGTCTTTGCAATCAACAAATTTCATTGTATTGGGTGCACATCGCATTGCTCTATCACCTATCAGGTGGGTTGAACTATTGTTTATAATGTTAAATATTCTTATATAACCCTTTATATGATATTTATATATAACCATTACAAGGTAGTGTGCGATCATGAGCGGTTAGTCATATAATTTGATGCAACTTGGTGTGAGGAGCTAAGGTCTAGAAAAATTAAGGTTCACATGTGAAGTTGGTTTTAAGCGAATTAATACAATAAGGAAGTCAAGGATCTAAAGGGAATAAAGCATCGATCCATAGAGTAGTAGAATTATAATCACATGACCAAAAGTGACAACCTTTTATGTTGTTATTTTTAATAGAAAATTAATAAAATTAGGGGGTTGTTATTCCCTCTTGTTTTCTTTTCCATTCTATAACATATCAAAGGGAAAATAGGTATTATTAGGGTTCAATAATTTTCCCAAGGTTAAAGAAAGAAATCACCGAGGTAACCACAAACGACTTTTGGAGATCAGGACCTAGCCTTCCTAATCTAAGAGAGGGCTCTCTCTTTATGATTTAACTTTGTTTTAGTTAATTAATTTTAGGCTAGTTATGGTTGCACTTGGGTTTTGGTTTGAATTTGGGTGGTGGGATCAATTACTTAGATGAATAGGGGTTTGCTTTTACCATTGGGCTATGGATTCCATATCAAACAAACTGGACTGGATCAAGCTTTAAAAGATAGTGTCTACAGGGCAAGATAGGTGAGTTTTTGCAGATCTCAAAGGTTGGATGGTGAAATAGCTTCTAATCAGATCCAGGGAGAAATTAAGGGTTCCCTAGGCTAGATTATGGAAGGAATGAAAGAAGTCAACTAGGATGGGAGAGCAATTAAGAGTTCTCAGATCTGGATATCAGAGGAAAACATAAAAATGACTAACTGTGGAAAACATAGTGTACTTAAACAAGTTCTGAGTTGTATTTCCAATTAATACATTCAAATTTGGAATTACAATTAAGTTTATGAAAATATAAGAAGGTAACAAAATCACATAAATAAGATACTTCACTGCAAATATCTCATCTCATGAATCCTGCAATGCAATGCTTTTATTACTTGCTTGAGTATATTGACTTGAAATTGATACAATCACTCATAGCTTCAAGATCAAAATAATTCTACAAATGTATAGTAATCCACACTAAATACTTCAAATTGTGGAGTATTTATACAAAAGGAATTTAGAAAATATCTCAAACTATATTGAGAACTAATCTAGGAAAAGCGAATATCTTCATGAAAGAAGATAGAGATAGCTTTTTAACTACTGCTTGTTGTCCCTATTATTTAGGTTATGCTATCTTTGATGTTTGATCTTTTTCCCTTTAAACTGCTTGATTGTTTGTTCCTAACACTAGATGTCATATTCACTTATGACATTTCACCTGATACTCTTTAATCTGATACTTTTTGACCTTGCTGACCTCTCAATATCCTTTACTATGTTTTTTACTTTTACTGTACATTTTAACTTTTCACTGTATATTTCAATAGTAAATTATTTAGTTTTTTATATGTATCAGCATTTGGTAATGGATATTGATCATCTTTTTTATATGTTTTATCTGTTTGTCTTTCAATTGTATGCTCTGTTTGGTTCCTCTATTCAATCTTTTAACTGTATTTCTTTCTGTAAATATTTTTTCTCGGTTCTGTGATAATTGTCTTCTTCTATCTAAAATAAAATCTTTTGAATAGATTTCCTTTCAAGTCTTCGAGTAAACAAGTTTTGTGACTAGTATCAAACATGTTTATCCAAGCTCTAGTCTTCTGCTAATTGGCTGCAAAATACAACAATTATTAATAAAACACAGGGTGGCACGGAGGTGATCATGGCTTTATTTGGGTTGGGAAGTCTTTGGATGGAGTCCTAGCAGCGATATGAAGGTAATCGAAGGTCAAATTGTGTTGTAGAGGTTCAGGGTGGCACCAAAAAGGTTATGTAGGTTTTATTCTGTAAAGGTGAAAAAGGAATAAAAACGAGGGTTTGTAGTGTTATAATGGGTAACTTTTTAAATTTGGCGTGGGATTAGATATGAGAACATTGATGGTTTTGTATTATGTAGGGAGGCGATATCGGGGCCAATCGCACCACTTTTAAGCGAAGGGTGGTAATTTTGGGAGAGCATGAGAGTTAACGAGGCGCTGCCACATAACCAAAGAGGGCCCGAGCAAAACCGCTCATATCACGTGCTCTCAGACGGGTAAACTTCAGAAAGTTAATGAACGCGATATGGATGTGCACCGTCAGATCTGGGGGTGATAGATCTAATAGTTGTCAGGTAGTGAAGTTGCACGAAGGTGATAGGGGCGAAAATTAGCGATAGCTGGAGGTTAATTACAAATTATTTGTAATCAATTTAATGAATAAAGTGTGGGGTTTAACTATAATGCGGATTTAGTTAAATGAAACTAGGGTTTAATGTGTGGCGGGGTTTTGTTTAACCACACCGAGGGGGTGGGTTAAAAGTTTTTAAGGTGAGGAAAATGTGTTATGAAACCAGCTCACAAAAAGATAGAAAAGATAGATCAACGCCTTAGAAATAAGCCTCTTCGAGGTGGAAACCTCCTTTACATTACACAAATGACAAAACCTCCTTTCTATATATAGGAGTCTATGGGGTCACAATATAACCAAGTTGACCTAACAATAATAATATAAAGGCACGAAAATAACAATAGAGGGATTCTATGGGGCACAATAATAACAATATGGGACAATAGGGGCACAATAATAACAATAAGGGATACAATAACAATAGTAATGGGGGGATCACTAATATTATAGGGACCTAACATGCCCCTCTCCTTCAAAAAAGTGTTGTCCTCAATGCTTGAGTAGTTTCAGATGCTTCTATATAAAATTCTCATCCTCCCATGTGGAATCTTCAACACATAAGTTCTTCCACTTAACGAGATACTCTGAAATTGATCTATTTTGTAGTTGTCGAGTCCTTGTTTCTTTGACTACTTCAGGTTCCAATATGATTTTTCCCACTTGTTGTTTTCTTTCCAAAGGAGGCCACAGGAGAGCTTAGTCATTTTTCCAACCCTGAAATGCCCATTGTCTCTCTACACCAAGAGAACTTCTCAGAGCTCACAGATTTTGTCAATCCATCTACAATATTCTTCAACATGTCCACCTTTACTAGCAACACCTTTTTGTCTTCTATCATATCCCTCATAAAGTCATACTAAACATCAATGTGCTTTGTCTTCGAATGATATGCATGGTTCTTTGCGGAGAAAATTGCACTTTGGCTGTCACAGTTTATCCTTATAGCTCCATGTACTAACCCCATACTTGAACACAATCTCTACAACCAAACTGCTTCCTTGCTTGCATGAGTAGCTGCCATGTATTCTGCCTCTGTAGTTGATCATGCCACTACAGATTGTTTCTTACTTATCCAACTGACTACACCTCCAAAGAGGTTAAACACATACCCACTTGTAGATCTTCTCTGATCCTGATCTCCAGCCCATTCTGCATCAACAAAGCCATGAATATCCAAAACTCTATCCAATCCTAATCTTCCTAGGTAGCACAAACCATAATCACTAGTGCCATGCAAACACTTGAAAACCCACTTCACTGCTATCCAGTGCTCCTTCCCTGGTTTTGACATAAACCTACTCAATACTCCCACTTCATGTGCAATGTCTGGTCTAGTACAGGCCATTGCATACATTAGGCTACCGACTACACTTCCATATGGAACATAGGACATGTCCTCTTCCTCTTCTTGTGTCTTGGGACACTTTTCAACAGATAACCTCATACCTATAGGAATAGGAACCTTCACTAGTTTACTATCCTGCATATTAAACCTCTGGAATATTGTCTCAACATACTTCCTCTGGTTTAACCAGAGCTTCCTCTTTGCTCAATCTCTTTTAATTTCCATGCCCAAAATATAGTTTTCAACACCAAGATCTTTCATTTCGAATTTGGAGGACAATTAGGTCTTCAAATCCTGGATAATTTCTTTGTCATTTCCAACCAACAACATATCATCCACATACAAAACTAGATAAATAGCACAGTCGCCAATTAATTTAAAATACACACAGTGATCTGCTTTGCTTATAGTGAAGCCAAGTCCCTATATAAATGTATCAAATTTCTGATACCACATCCTTGGTGACTGTTTTAACCTATACAAAGACTTCTTTAACTTGCATACCAGTTCTTTCTTACCCTTCACCACAAAGCCTTCAGGTTGCTTCATGTATATTTCCTCTTCCAGATCCCCATGAAGAAATATTGTCTTCACATCCATTTGTTCTACCTCAAAATCAAAAGCTGCAGCAAGGAATTTAAAGAATTCTATAAGAAGTTTGGTATATCACGATATAAGACTACTCCATGTACACCTCAGCAAAATGGAGTTGCAGAAAGAATGAATAAGACGTTGAAGG
>Ga0139314_100127_pt1 | contig 15320 bp, 7 predicted proteins | sample In2P11_FD_99376 | JGI IMG/M metagenome (GOLD analysis project Ga0139314, IMG submission 99376)
TAGCATTGTATCTATGACCCAGAGCTTTCGATAGAGACATAGTAAGCCCCACCAGGGAAAGAGCAGCGGTTTCAGTTGATGGCCAGCCGGTTAAAGCACTATTTCTTTTCATGAATGTGCCCATTGATTAAGTGGCTTAGCTAGTGTTAGTAGATCCAGTAAACCAGTTTTGAATCTCTAGTGCCAGCTCCTATCAAAATCTTTCTATATGTAACAGATGGCATTAGGGTCTGTTCCTATATTTGGTGTTCCCGCCCTTGGTAACCATAGAGCAGACACCATATATCGTATACCACATCTGGAAAAACCACACAGGACGTAACATTGCTAAGTGAGAAATTGACCATAGGCAGGAAGAACGCTAAGTAAAGGACCGGGAGGGAGCGGGGCTAAGCCAAAGCCCTCACTGGTAAGAGCAAAGCTCAGCCGAAGCCCGAACACTGACCAACTGAAGACAATCCCAGCCAGCCAAAAACCAAACGCTAACGCCTAGCCAATGCCTGTGAAGTCCACCCCGAATGCGTCAGACATAAGTAGCAGAGATAGGAGCATCAGGGGTAGTTCCCGTTGTTGACCTGGAATCAGTTGATCTTGTTGAAGTTTTTCACTCAGATTCTAAATTAAGAAACCGGGCCGGGTCAACCCCATAAGCAAAGGCAATAGAGATAGGACCAGTGAATGTACCAGCTGGAATCCCAGCATCCTTGTAAAGAGCAGAAGCAACAAAGGCATAGATGGGGACAAAGGCAAAGACAGTATAGGCTAAGGCAGCTTCAGGAGCAGGTGAAGTTGATCCAGCCATTTCAGTTGATTCAGAACTCGTTCCCACATTCGTTCCAGTGCCAGGTTACCTCGTTCACTTAGAACCAGCACCTGAAGCAGTCCCTTCAGCAGCAGATTGAAATGGAGAGCTAGCATCCGAGTCAGTAGCTGGGATGGAAGCAGATCAAAATGCAGATCGAGCTCAAGTTTCATCATATACGGAGCCTGTTCGAAAGCCCATAGCAGATTCCACAGATTGAGTTCCAAGGCCACTACCTCGTATAGTTCCAATTATTCACCTTATTGTTGCTCTGACTATGGAGCGGGAGGGGATGTCACGGGCTTTGCTTCTAGGTAAACGAAGTTAATGAAGTAAACCTGATCTCCTACTGTTGGTTATCAAACAGTCCCTAGTGCGTGAAAGGGTTTTTATGGTAATGCTTTTACCGCTGCTACCTATGCCTCTATCGAAAGCTCTGGGTCATAGATACAATGCTAAGGCGTACTCCCAAATTTCCCCCTGTAAATACCAAACGTCCTCCTGTAAATAGAGTGTTTAAGAACCGCCGAAGTCACCGCGGGAATCAAATCATTGCAACATTTAGTTCGTTAGCGAAGTGGGATCAAACAAAGAGAGATCTGTCCTGTGCTTTCATATGCTAACTCAGCTTTACTTGAACGTATTGACTCGTTTCATTTTGGTCACAAGAGATAGAAATAAAGGGAGAACCGTAGAAAGACCTGCCTTGCTTTTCTTCGGTAGGGGATAATTGTTCAATAATGTAGCCATTCATTTTGACACTCTACTTTTCTCTAAATACACTTCTATACAAAGTGAAATCGGAAAAAGATGGAGGCTGAGACATCTCAACCGAGCAACCTACCGCCGCCTTCATCGGAGGAGAGTGATCTTCTACGACGGAGCAAGAAAAAGGTAAAGCGAAGGCATGAAGGGTCTTCAGAGGAGTTGGAAGATATGTTGGCCGACGAAGTTTCGGTGGATATGGAAGAAGATGCTAAGAGTCTACCAGATGCGGGAGAGAGTACCCCTAAAGCTTCGTTTCGCGATGCTCTTGTGGATGAACATGCCCAGATCTACATGGGGTCTGACGATGAGGACAGTGGAGACGGCGAGAGTGGAAATACAGGGGAGGAAAACTCGAAGACTTCCTCTGTTTGGCCATCTCTATCGCTATCAATGGAGGAGCTGAGGAAGCTGCGGAAGCCTTGGCGGAAAGCCCTTATTGTCAAGGTCTTGGGCAAATCGGTGAAAGCTGATGCTCCATCCATCAAATCCTCACGAGGCAAGTTTGCTAGGGTTTGTGTGGAGCTTGATTTGCAGAGAAGTCTAGTTCCAACGGTTACTTTGAATGGGGTTGATTATGGAGTGGAGTACGAAGGACTCCATCTCATATGTTTTGATTGTGGCCTGTATGGACATCGTCGAGAAGAATGCTCTCAGAACAAAGAAGCTTCGCCGGAAACCCCTAGTCCAGAGGGTCAGGAAAGCGCTCCAGCTGAGAACGATGACGGTTCAGGGCCGGTTCAGAATCAAACCGGGTTTGGGGAATGGATGCTACCCAAGTCGGGGGCCGGCCGAGGGAGTCGCTCAACACGTGGAAGCAATTGGAGGGGCGAGCCTGGGCCAGGTAGTGCTGGGGGTCAGCCACAGACGCGTGGTACCAATTTGGCAGAATATTCAGGGTCTAGATTTGCAGCCCTCAGCGATGATGGGGTAGTGGAACATGTTGTGGGTACAGGCCCACGCGATCAAATACCGGTGAGTGGTCCCTCAATTAGTGGATCCGGGAAATCTCGCGCGTGGGTTTCACGAAGGAAGGGTGAGGACAAGCCAGTTCAAAGGAATAAATCCTCTAGATCGTTGATGATTAAGAAATCGGGACCGTCGGTTGGAAGAGCTACTTTACCAATACCTGGGGAGAAGAGGCAAGTGAAAGGAAAGGGCACTAACGTCTCCCTCTTGGGCACTTCTAGTTCTTTAGGGTTTAACCCTAGAGCTCCCTTCAATTCTAAATTAACAAATCCCAGTTACTTTCCTCCTTTTCAATTTACAGCAGAATCGTCATCTCTTAAGTCGGTGACGAATGGATCGACCATGGCATTGGCACCAACCGGAACACCTTCCACCACCACCAACAGATCTACAACCGTTCCCGGTGGTGCACTATCTAAAGCGATTGGGGGTGGAATACCTGGTCGGCCACCCGATGGAGAGACCCTGCCTAGTGATCCCAGACCACAGACTGGATGTGATAGAGCTTCGGATGAGGGAACTCGTCAGCCCACCGCCGACACCGGACTGGGAGTTCAAAGTGATGTGGTTTGCAACTTTCTGGCTCAGAGAAGAAAGGACTCTTTTTTTTCGCGGGTATCGCCACGCGGCTTAATCCCGATCACTCCCTCAGGAATAGGAGGCAATAATAGAGCGAATCTGTCAGAGAGTACTCCACCACGAGCTGCCAAAGCACGTTCAGCCAATCGTCAATCTCCAGCCCAAAGCTGACCAGTACAAAACCATGTGATCTGTCCCCGTTTACGTACCCCACTGGCGCTATTTAGCCCTGCCTACTCCTCTTTCACTGGCTTCTACTTGTCTTTTACTGGCTTATTTGTACCCAGCTACATGATGGAACTCCCCCCTTTAAGATAAGAGATAGAGCAATCGTCCCTCGCCAGCTCCGTCCTTGCTTAGAAAAAAGATGTTTGGCTGAACCCCTATCTCTTGATTGATCTGATCAGACGCTTGCTTTTTCCCAGTCAAGATAGTACCCTTCACAGCTCTGTAAGTACAGTCACCAGTACAGCACTAGCACTAGCAATAGCTTTTTCCAGTACAATGAGTCAGATGTGAATCTTTATTACATAACCTTAAAGAATCGGTACAAACAAGAAAGACACGCGAGTCATATGATTATCAAGATCTTGATTCTACTTCTTGAATCTTGGAATCTTTGATCTTGATGGAATGCGTGCTGATAGGATGAGATGGGAGGGTCTCGTGGATCACACGTGGAGATGAGAGCCTCATCCGGGGAGACATCCACACGAGACGAGTTTAGGCTTGTGGAGGTGGGTCTTTCCCTAAGGTGACGAGTTCCCTATCTAGTCCCTGTGAGTTGAGCGTCTCTTTCATGTTCCGTCACTGCCTGGTTACGTTACCAATGTGTGGGGAATCCCTAAATATTTGGTTGGGTATACCTCTGGGGGCGTTGGGGAACTTATCCAGAATGACCGATTCTTTTAGGAGGTATGGTATAATTTCTTGGGGAAGCGGGACGCTTATATCCTCTCCTTCGGACCCTTTTCTTTTTTGACATTTGAAACCAATTTGTTGAAATGCTCTTAATCTATTTTGATCAACATTTTGGAAATAAGAAAGTACGTCATCCGCGTTATAACAGCAAGCTAAATAGACTTTCATTCATAAACTTTCTCTTCAAAAGAAGCGTTCCTTGCTTTCCTAACGTCAAGCAAGCACTACGTTCCTTGCTCTCCTTTTGTCGAGCAAGCAATCAATTCCTTGCACTAGGAAGCGCAAGCCCCTCCGGGACCTTCCTTCTTTTCAGTAAGTAATAATGACTCGTATCATGTAGATAGCCTAAAGATGAGGACACCATAACACGTGAAACAGGGTCTAGTTGAAAGCCCGGCATGCATGCGTAGATTAAGAGTGCCAGAATCTAGGCAAGCAAAGGCCCCCACTTACCTGCCTGTGCTCGCAGGAGTGTCGCAGGAGATGAGCTATGTGAAGGATTTGAAGAGCATAAATATAGGGTTTAACCTCGACGTTTCCCCCCTCCGGTTCAACTACCCTCTCCTCGGGGAGCCCATCATCAAGTAGAGACGGGAAGGGCGCCTTTGGTTGGCCTGCTCCAGGATACGACTCAGACTTTCACTCAATTCAAGGTGGAGATGCGCACTTGCTATTAGATACGATGCATGTGATAAGTATGTGATCGATCGATAGGTGGATTCGTTATGATGGCCTGCTACTACTTGGTTGTGCATGAATAGGTTAGGTCTATGCTGCTTCATACTCTTTACCGCTCTAGTTTGTGTATCCCATAGCTTGTACCTTGCTGTTTAGAGGCGCTTATTGGTCATGTGCAAGTTAGTTGACTTTTTTTTTGTCAGGTCTAAGTGTCAATTTGATCTCCACCGGCCTTGTTAGAGATCGTCTGCTTCTTAGGCTCGTCCCCCGTACAAATCTCAGAGAATCGACCTTGCCCCCGGAGGGACAAGCGGCTTTGCACCTTGTTTTATAGTGCTGAAGGGCGAAGACCCCAGTTGTGCTCCCAGCATCTAGGCTCTTAATTGTCATCTAAATATTGAAGTTTTTTATGTTTGTGCTCCTGCCATAACAGCTTGGAGTCCATATCATGGTTCAGATCACGCTGCGGTACTATTGATTGTTATTGCTCCAAGAACTGACCGAACGCTAATAGGGCATTTGATTTTATAAAGGCCTCTCAGACGCTTTCTATACGTCTGCCTTGAATTAAATGACCTTTTCTACCTACGCGACACTTCTCCTCTTTTTGGTGCTCGGCCGGTTGTACCTTTCCATATAGATTTGGCCCGTCAACCGGCTTTGAGGAGACATGCTTAAGAGCCCTTACTGATGCCCACGAAGTGAGGGAATGAGCTTGGTGCCGAACGAAGTGAGATCCACCTCGATAGCTAGTCTGCGGGCTGGTAATCATCCAGAGCTAGTTCGTTGGCTGCTTCCTTGACCAGACCATTAGGCCGGCTCTTAATAGTATTGGTGTGGTGGCCGTAATAGCTACTGTACATCTTTGTGGCCGCCTCCAAAGCCACCTGTACCACATAATGAAATTAGTTTCTTTCACCTTCAGCTCCTATACACGCTTAGATAAGGAAGTATACTTACTTATGCTAATACAAAAGCTGGTAAACCTACTAAGCAATAGTTGGTGCGCTAGCAATGCTTCAAAGTTCCCACCCAATAAGAAATTGATTCCTTCTATGAATCTTCCTCTCAAGCAGTTGGTAAGACTGAATCGTATTCTGGAAAGGCTCGGCCGGACCGGATCTGAGTACGGGTATGTCTGACTTCAACTTCATAAGTAATTGAGAAGAAGAGCAATCTCATGAAATAAAGAGTCTCCGCCCCCACCCCATTGTAGTCAGTTAGTTGGTTCTGGGGATTAGATTCTATACGTCAAATTCATGCCCCACCCCCAACTATATAAAGAAAGCCCAATGGTGTCTGCCCGGGATGACATTGAATATATTCGTGCCGGGGCTTTTGGCTCTTCCTAAATGGCACGTGTGGATAGCTAGCGGACAATGCCGCTATTATAGCAGTCAGTAATTATGCGCTTTTCTGCCCTCGCCGACGAAGTAAATAAGTAAGCGACTGCTGGTCATGATGCGCAAGCAGGCTCGACCATAAGGCCCGTAGGGACTCGGCCGAGGTTACGAGGTCGAGGAGAGGAATTATATATACGTAATTACGCATCGAGAAACGGAGTAAATCGAGTAAGTGTTAGAGATTGATTGATTGAATGGCTGGCATCGTATGCATGATACAACGTTCTTACCCTTAGACCTTACTTCATTTGGTGTTTACTTACTACCTGCCTACCTGTCCGACCTATTACCCTACCTTGGATCAATTTAGCGCTTAGTAGGTACCACTATTTGACCTCTTAGAAGCAGAAGCAGGACGGAATCTGACTTACCCTTACCTTTAGACCTTCACCCCAGACCCCAGTACCAATCAGCCTGAATCAATACCTACTAGTCTTGGTTCCTTCACTGGAACTAGGCTGATCTGAATCTGATTTCCTCTGTGATTTTGGATCAGCAAGCAGACATCAAACCTTTCTTTACCTTACCTCTTTCTTCACTTAAGTGTTTCCTAATTACCCTATACCAATCGGATGATTCGAGCGCTTAGGCAAGTACGGGACAGCTAAGCTCCGGTAAGGTTGCTTGCTTGTAGGTTAGCTAGTGTGGTTTGTAGTGGACGGTTAGATTGTTTGGCTGTATGGTTTATTTCTCTGTTCCCTTACCTCATGAACAGCCTCTTTCCAGCCCACCTACGTTCGCCTTCAGACGTTCATCAGAAAGAAGGAAACATACGTTCACCATCCCACCAACCAGCAGCTCTCCAACCAGCTCTACAACCAGCCAGCCCAAATACCACTTTATATATGTAATTACGCTTTAGGCTATCATAATAGATCGTAACAGAATCTCGTATATAGAGAGATAGTCTAAAAGGGAAGGGAGGGTTTGGCTTTAAGGAAGACATGGCAGCCTAAGCAAAGTCGTCGACAATGAATAAGGAGAATTCAGTGTCTTGTCTAGCTCTGCTTTCAACCTGATTAGAAAACAAAATCTAGTGTTTCGGATCAGATCAGCAATCTCCTGACCGGTTACTGTCAAGTAGTTATCCCAACCCTTCGCTAGATTGAGGGGAATAAATCAAAGCGAAATGACATATATAATAGCAGATTGGATTCGATACCGTAATTACATATATAATTCATGAAAAAAAGAGATCCTAATCGGATCAAATCTCTCTCATTGAAATGGAAATTGAGGATGAAAGCCAAGCTCTCTTAGTAAGGCCCGGAGGGACTCGGCCGAGGTTACGAGGTCGAGGCCCGGTAGGGTGAGCCTGCCGAACTCTCGACTATAAGGAGAGGGACTCACTATTCATATGGTGAGGAAAGCTATCAAAATCATTCTTACTATCGCGATCCGGAGCGTCGCGGTCACTGTACCATGATCCAGGTTGGCAGAAATTAGCTTGGTCGGGATTGCCCGCCTACCGGATTGGGGATCATCGAATGACACTCACACATTGATCGAAACCACTCCTTCGACCCCCAATCTGACACTCATCATGGATCCGGTCAAGATCAACGCTAAGGAAACCAAGGAACCAAGAAGGAGCTAACCATCGGATGCCAACAAGCAAGCAAAGCCTTATCGACCAACACACAACAAACACTGGATACTCCTTCCCTTCACCCTCATCATGCACTACACTCCTAATCCTCGTGCCCCCAAGACGATAACAAGGACACACCGCAAGGCAACCTCCTTGATCGGTATCTGCACCCTTGCGGACCATTTCACCGGCATCACGGCTACGCAAACCTACAACCATATGGCTGGGACGAACCTGGGTCATTCTCCTGATAAGGTAACCCCTATCAGGATGCGGAAACAGGCTCGACAAGGGGCCGCCATCAATAGACCTGCCCACCGGAAGACCTAGCACCTGTTAGCCCTACCTAGATCACTTACTGAATGAAGCAATTAGGAGAAGAAACAAGGTACAGCTATTAACTTATAGGGGCCAGATGGTATGGCATGCATGATACAACCCCTTCCTTTCCCTTTCCTCCTCCCTTACTTCAGTGTTTCCGTTCCGCCCTGCCCACCTATGGACCTATTCCCCTACACCACTTTGATGAATGAGGCGCTTAGTGAGTCAGTACTGCTATCAAAACCCTTTTCTCTTCTCGGGAATGGCTGGATCGACCCCTTACCCGTATTATATTTAGACTTTGTCATACCACCTTACATCTATCCAACGCCCTCTATCTGCCTTCAGCCACCCATTTATATCTTACGCTGGACATCTCAAGCTCAGCCTCCCCCAGCTCCCTCTTCAGCAACTCTCCTTTCTATATGCACATGATTCTATCTTCCTGGGAGCCGACTCCGCTCTATGCAAAACCGCCTCTCCAACCCACACAGCTATGTTGTTTGATAAGTCCAGAGTCTTTCAGGGATGACGATACTATGGCTTATGTGCAGCTCACTCAGCCAACTATGGTCACCCACTCAGCTCTCTTTTGCAAACTACAGGATAAAACATTATACAACCAACCCGCAGCTCTGTTACCACCATCTCTCACATGTCTGGCAACCTTCATCAGCCACTCAACTCTCACGGCGGGTTTCAACTTAGCAAAAACGTTGATCACAGGGTTTTTAGTCTCCACAGGAGCAGTAGCAATGGTCCAGCACCACCATCCAGCGCAGACACCATCTTTCTAGCAGTTGCAGCGAAAACCCCCGCCATACACTCAGCAGTTTGGACATGCCTTACAGCAGTCTTTACCCTCCCTGGTGCCATTCCTAAACTAAACCGGGAGGCCTCTTTTGGCTACAGCACATCCTGTATGTTCCAGATACAGCATATTACATATAAGAGTCGCCCAACAATAGGTTATCTAGAGATAGCAGTCCACTTATTTCCGTAATCCGTGCTTGTTCTCTGTGTCTACCATCGAGAAAGAGGAGGGGTCGGAACTCGCGGCCCACAACAACCAGAAATGGCCTCGCTCACACCGATTCCCGTACTCATCTTTCTCTGCAAGGTTCCGGATAGCTGGATTGGGAAAGCAGGATAGTGTTCTCTCGGCTTGCAGCACACTTTTCCCAAACCAAATGATCCAGAAGTAAATATTGATCGGATCCCGAGTTGGCTTGTATCTGGTCAGTCCTCGGATTGTGAGTTCCTCGGCTTTCACGATTCCCTCGTTCCCGTATCGGTCAATCTTCCTTCGTTCATCGAAAGATTAGGGTTGGTTCGCCGACGAAGGGATGGGAAAGAGATAAGCTCGCGGGCCGTGAACCGTGCATACTAGCTTGCATTGATCGGATCGAGGAGCGAAAAGCCACTCGATCAACCAAAGAGAGATCGAGGAGCGAAAAGCCACTCGATCAACCAAAGAGAGATCGAGGAGCGAAAAGCCACTCGATCAACCAAAGAGAGATCGAGGAGCGAAAAGCCACTCGATCAACCAAAGAGAGATCGAGGAGCGAAAAGCCACTCGATCAACCAAAGAGAGATCGAGGAGCGAAAAGCCACTCGATCAACCAAAGAGAGATCGAGGAGCGAAAAGCCACTCGATCAACCAAAGAGAGATCGAGGAGCGAAAAGCCACTCGATCAACCAAAGAGAGATCGAGGAGCGTCCATCGTATGGCGGTATGTTTAATAACGGATCATCGTGTGGGAGAGCATTCTATGTACTTAGCTATCCAGCCATCCCAGCCACTCCATCCAGCAAGCAAGCGATCCCATCTGCCCAAGCCATACCAGACATCCCAAGACATCCATCCCAGCCATCGAACGAACCAAGGCTAGCAAACCATACTCTTTTGGCCCTGTACAGTTGGTCAAGTAAAGCAAGTAATGAACTAACCCAAGCAACCTTACCGGCCTACATAGAATGATTGATTGAACGAACCTGGGTTAGAGAAAGGGATGATTTACCTTCCCTGATTACAGGAAAGCGCCCTCCGGGTCCTTGTCAACCGTGACTCGTGCTAGTTGAGTTTCTCTATACCTCGTGCTGCTATTTGGCCATCATCCCGGACCTCGTGCTGCTCATGGGCTGGATCCTCCTACTGCTATACTCCCTGGGGCTGCTAAACACTTGGACTTAGACTAGCACTGGGGCTAAACCAAAGCAATAGATCACCGAATATAGGGTTGCAACCCTTACAGCAATTATCGAAAACTAATTGAACCATCCGAGCCATCTAACCAACGCCATAGCCATCGAACCAATCTCCACATCCAAGTCATCATTAGCCTGCCTACCTAGATTGGCTGATGAACCATACAGCCAAGCAATCGAGCCATCGCTAATAGCAGCCATCGCTAACCATCAATGCTACTATAGCCATCGAACCATGCGAACTAACCTGCCAAGCCATAGCCCTCTATCCTTCCACTACTGCTACTTTCACTACCTATCCAACCAACCTATACACTACTAATATTTCCTTCCACTACTGCGCCTAGTACAGTTACCTATTGCTATCTAAGCTATTGCGACATAGCTATCACCTTACGAGAGAGATTGATTCTTCCAAGGGATGGAATTTGGTATAGTTCATCTCTGTAAATATATCCAAAGAAAGGAGGTTGACCCGCTTGTTCATTGGTAATTTTATCTAGATGCATGGCAAAGTTGGACACCGGTTTACCCGCTCCCCTCCTCCATCGTGAAAGACGTGACAAAATCCTCTCACGTGGAAGCCAGTATTCCCCTCCCTTTTGGATTGGATACCAAATAGCTGAAGAGCTTCTCTCAAGTTGTTCCGGTGAAGAGTCGTTCAGAGATGCGATTTTATATATATAAGACGGGGGGTTTGGGGGTTTGGTAAGGTCTGTCCGGTTCTCAAAATGTCATGTTTCATTAATAATAAAATCCATTTCATGGGTCCGATGAAAAGGTGGCATGGTCAAGATGATATAGAGTCTGAACCCGACCTTACAATAAGTGGAATTGAAGTAATATAAGGTGGTTTCTCTATTGGTGGTAGTAGTTGCCCACCAGCTCAAGATAAGGGGTAAATTCAGTACATAAAAGTGGCCAAAGAAGAAAAGGTAGCGTTGGGAATCAATCTATACATCAATTCATATCTGTTCATAGTTCATATTCATATTTATCTCCCGCTTTAATGAGAATCTTTCTCTCTGAATTCTCTTTCTCTCTGAATTCTCTTTCTCTCCATTAGATCTTCCTCTACGAAGCTACCACAGAATGGTATGTTAACTTACTAATATCTGCATCTAATGATAGGTAAATTGACCTCTTCTTCTCCGATATAGATCTTACTCTCCGAAGCTTACACAGAGTTAGTTCACCTAATAAGACTGGTTAGTTCACTGGCTTAAGGCACTTGGCAAAGATCAACTCTAAGCTAATAGTGAGACTCTATGGCTAGTACAAAGTATAGGAGTTCGTCTATACAGCAGCTTCTATACAGCAGCTTAAGACTAAAGCAAGTGTACAACAAGGGCTTACTGTACAGACTAGGCTAAGACCTCCGCTAGCTATCCCACCCTCACCTACTTCTAGCGCTTGCTATCTCACCATTATAGCCTTCAACCAAGCTATCTCACCGTCTACTGCTTCTCTCGTACACCAATAGCTCTGAGAACAAACAATAGGGCTAGGTTAGCTTCGGTCTAGTCTATAGAGTCTGTCTGATTGGTTGAGTTAGCTGGGTATGATAGCTGCTGTACCTGTAGCAATATCAGTCGGTATATGAGCTGTAATCAGTACCTCTAATAGCTGTCCTTCTCCTTGTTTCAGCTGTAGCTGTCCCACCTCTAGCTGTACCTTTATTACTTGTATCTGTACCTTTAGCTGTCCCTGTACCTAAGTGTATGCTAAGTGTATGTCTGGTTGATTGGGTAGCTAGCTGGTCTCATCAGTAGCTATCTCGGTCTCATATCCTCTGGGTAGGGGGTTAGATAGCTTGTATGATTGATGGGTAGGGTTCTGGGGTTAACTAGCAGGGATGTATGGCTAGTTAAGTCTATCTAGCTTGTATGGTTAATTCATTGGGATCAGTCTAGCTTGTCAGGTGAGTTCTCTTTCGATGGGTATGTATTGTTGTGTGGGTGATAGGATGTATAGGTAGCTTGTAGGGCTAGATAGCTTGTATAGATTGGTTGTAGGTAGGATTAGTACCATTCAAAGTATCACTCGTAGTAAGTATCACAGTCTTACAAGCGCCGGCTCCCTTCGTCTCAATAAAGCGCTTGACGGAACGGGAAGAGCAAGCAATAAAACCCTATATATTCCCCACGCATCTCGATTCCTAGCTGGGATGGAAACAGTCATTGCTGGACTGGTGGGTTTATGGACTAGGCGGCTATTTGGTTTGGGACGGTCATACAAACAAATTGAACCTAGAACCTATTCTTCGAACCTCTACATTACATTGACGCAACCTCTCTCTCGACCTCTACAAAGAACCTACGGAAGGCCCTCTTACCTCTTACCCTTACCTCTTTCTATCATAGCCTTACTCCCATAGCTCACAGAAACAGATAGCATACCAGGCATATATTGCTTATACATATTTCTGACAGTCTACGGATCTGAATAGGAGCTATCTAGCTCTGACTGTCAAGGCGGCTAGGCCTCCCGTCTCTAGACAATGACCGCACCTTGAAGCAATTACAACTGGCTATGCCCGGTAGCTATTACTGGCTATGTCGGGTGGTCTCCGTGTAAATCAGCTATGTTGTCCCTCCCTCTCTGCCTGTTGCGTATGGCTGCTGCAATGTGGGCTGTGGGGCTGGTGCTACGTGGTGGGAGATCTTCTATGTCTGGCTGGTAGGGGAGCTATGTATCTCTGCTATGTGGGGCTATTTCTGAATGTAATATTAACTTAAAGCAGTTAATAATCATATATAACGCATGTTCATTCCCTCCATCTAGCCCACTCAGGTAACCACATTACCAAGGCTCCATATGGTTATAGTATATATTTCGAGTACCTCCCCGCCTCGATCTCGACCCTCGAACCTCCAACTCACCCTACGGAGCTGAAGTGACTCGGTTTGATTCAGAATGCGTTACTTACGATGGCACCTGTTTGGAATCATCCCCAGAAACATAGTTCATTCACGCTAGGAAGGAAGTGCCTGTAAGAGAGAGGTGGCACCGACCAGATAGTAACTCATTGATTCGATTGATCGCGTATTCAGGGGGACGGTACAACGGGCGGACGATTCACTGTCCACCGCGTCGGAATAAGTAAGAATAAGAACGTAGATGGTCAAATTCGCTATGTTCGTGGGGATACGTGTGGCTATTGGGAATCGCAAAATGTGTATCGTAGCAGCGTGCACCGGTGTCTTTCTCGTCGCTATGTAAATCCGTGTGATCGCGGGTATCGAGCGGTATCGTTCCTAATGCGGGGCGTATGATGTTGTATCGAGCGGTAGCGATCCAAATAATGGGGCAAGCGGTAGCGATCATTGCTTCGCGGTAGCAATCATCATCCCTCATCGAATAACATCATTTGTGTAACCAAGCTCTAAGCTGCTGAGATAATGTTTAGCATCGGGGCCCCCCGTACCAGTGTAGTCTGTTTCGGGCTGACAGAAAGGGGCAAGAGGAAATGCGTATGGCATGTTGTACTTGGGTAGTCGGATAGAACGAGCTGGGCAGGTAAACAGAAAGTTTCATGTGTATATCTGCCCTTGCCAACGCTATTTCCATCGTTAATTGCTCATTTCCATCGCTATTTATTGCCAACGCCAATCGGCATAAACATCTAACTCGACATGCATTGTACCTACCTGATGCATGCAAGTAACTTCATCGAACCTGAATTGTGTAACCATTGTTGGTAACCACTTCCATCGGTAAGCAAACCAAATTGGGAACACCTACCTTGCTTTCCAAACTAACCCACCTGAATACCTAGACCTTGTAGCCCTACTTGCTTAATGAATCACTTAGTCAAATGAGTGGGTACTGCTGCTATAGACTTCTCTTGTAGTAACGGGATCAACCTTGCCCTTCTCTTTCTTACTGTCTTCACCCCAGGATATGGATGGACGGAGGAAGCTTTATCCCTTATAAACCAATTCATTTAGCCAGGAATCGTGAGTAGACACGACACTCTCGCTATTCACCATATAAATCCCTTGCCTTATGAATTCTTCTGGGTACCACATATCACCTTCTGGGTACTGCTATGGATCTGCTCCTACTTATACTGCTTGCTACGGATAGTTACCCACCTTCAGACCTATAACTCCCTATACACTTGATTAATTAATCCACTGGGTACTGCTATAGAACTTCTATTTACAGCTGGAATTAACCAACCTACACGGAGTGCCTTGCTTACCCAACCTTTGTTATGCCCACACGTGCCTTGCTTCAAGCCAGGAGTCGGGGTATATAAATAATGACTGGAATCACGGACAAGTTTCAGTCCTGATTGATCGATTCATGGGTGCGTTAGCACACTCGACTATACGGAGAGGGAATATTGGTAAGTGTGAAAGACGCATCCCTGGCCCCCTACTGGGCATATAGCCTGGGCGTGTTCATTCGGTGACCTACGGGGCCCAGGACATAGTGTCAAAGTAGCACTCATCATCATGGAAATCAATTTCCTAAGGGAAAGGTGAAAAGAACCCTCACCCATATGAATGAGTGAGCGACCCCTAAAGAATATAGGGCCTTTCGAATGCCGGCAGCCTTCATATTCATATATTATATATGTCATTACGGTCATGATCGAATTCATGACGATCTCCCTGCCTGAATGAGATAGGTAATTACGCTTTAGCAGATCATGCATATATTATATATGTCATTATGCTATTTTGAGAGATCGAATTGTGAACTTCTTCCATCCGGACCTTCTCTCACTCACATCTCTCTGGTCATGTATGAAATGACATATATAATGATCAGTCATAAATCTCTCTCCTTCTCTCAATCGACGGGTATCAATCAATAATATCCCAGGTCTCCGTCCGTATTGGAAGGTTTCTTATGCTTGCCGAATAGTGACTGATCGATAGCCCACATCTTCCGAGAGGGGTCCAGATTCACACTGGCCAAGACGAAGGAAAAGGAAATGATACCCGTTCACCTGCATACCCGTTCACCTTCATCACATGCCACATCCGCCGGTACGGGACGGCACAGGACGGGAATAAGGTACAGGACGCGTGACTTAGGTGAGTCAGTGAGTGAGGGTCATTCACAATAC
>Ga0139314_100129_pt1 | contig 15290 bp, 9 predicted proteins | sample In2P11_FD_99376 | JGI IMG/M metagenome (GOLD analysis project Ga0139314, IMG submission 99376)
CCTATTTCCCATTAAGATTATCCAGTTGTTTAAAGAATAGTCAATTATACTTGAGAAACCTATTTCCCATTAAGATTATCTAGTTGTTTAAGCTTTTTTAGTTGTTTATTATTATTATTATGTGAATAATAGTTATATATATATATATAATGGAAATTTATGTTTAGTAAGATATTTTTTTTGTAGGTTTGGCATTGGTGAGGCTACATCATGGTCATGTCCAAGAATAACAATCAAATAGGAGAGGGACTAAACCGGTGACTTAACATTTAAGAGTGCCTTAACAAGGCACCCAATCACCCCATTGACTTAATAAAATATTATAAATATTCATGAGATTGATTATAGTATATGTCTAATTTGTATATTAATATTCAATTCATTTTACAATATGAAAATGAAAAAATATTATAAATATTGATGAGATTGATTATTAGTATATGTCTAGTTTGTATATTAATATTCAATTCATTTTACAATATGAAAATGCAAAAATATTATAAATATTGATAATTTTGATTATTAATATATGTCTATTTTATATATTAATATTCAATTCATTTTACAATATAAAAATGCAAAAATAAATATTATAAGTATTAATGAAATTGATTATTAATATATTTCTAACTTTTATATTAATATTCAATTATGTTACCATATAAAAACGCATAACTAGAATAATTATTAAATTTTAATTCAAATTAAAATATCAACCATATTTGTTTATACATATTAAAAATGATACACTAACATACCAGGAAATTTTAACTTATATACTATATTGTAAAGAAAAATATATATAAATATCACCAAATGAATCTGATAGAATAATAATTAGTTCCCTCCGCATCTTAACTTTGAAATAACATGGTAAAATAATAAGAATTCAATGAAATAAAGGTTTTTAACATTTTAGAGATGCATTAAATATATTTGATTTAAAAGTAGGAAAATACCTTTTATTTTGTAAATCAATCACATGATCATAAGCATAAAATAATATAATAATAAACCAACTAGTTGAAAAATAACTTCAATCATATAAAAGTTTTTGAAAAAAGCATAATTATAGTGCTAGTGGCTAGGCTTGTAGAGTTTTAGCATTGTTTCATCACTATTCTTTTAGCATACTTTATTTCATCCCTACTTTATGACTAAAATAATTTAATGGCATGTAATAAGATAAGATAATTAGTTAGTGTAACCTAATTAATACATTAATTTATAACATACTTAATTAGTTACTCTGGTTAGTAAACAGTTATACAAAATTGTATGGATAAATTTATGATTTTTAATGGAGAAGCTCCTCTCTACACTAGTAGGATGTGTATTTTTTCTATTAATTTATAAAAATGTAAAATAAGACCATATAAAATTGTTAATTTCTAATCAATTAGAACAAAATTAGGTTAACGATGCTTTAAAAAAAAAAAAAATTCTAAGAAAAAGTTCAATGTAAGAATACAAAGCAAGTTTTAATATTGATACTAAAAAATTATAATAATAACAACAACTAAAAAAGCTTAAACAACTAGATAATCTTAATGGGAAATAGGTTTCTCAAGTATAATTGACTATTCTTTAAACAACTGGATAATCTTAATGGGAAATAGGTTTCCTAAGTATAATTGACTATTCCTTGGCCTTTTATTGCAGTGTTTTAGGGTTTACTTCTTGCACTACCTTCTCATAATTGATGGTGTCCTTTTATTTAAACATCATGGATATGTTTTTCCAAATATAATACTTGTTGGTTTATTTTTCATTTTTTCTTTCCACCTTAGGCAAATTAATTCCTAAGAATTTGTTCAAAAGCATATAAAATGATAAAATGAAAATTTTAATGAAAATGCATAAATAAATAGAAAATATAAAAATGAGAGTAGTTCAATTATTTGTTTTGATGTTTTATCTTACATTTTTTATCATTCTCTACAAAGTCTAATTTTCACTAAAATGTGTGACAAATTTTCACATAAATCATGTTCTATTATATTTTGTTTATTTTAAATGTTTATTTCACTTTATATTTTCAAATAATGTTTAATGGAAAATTAAACCATTTCATACTTTGGAACATCTTGAAGTTAATGGATATATTGTTATAGATGATTTGCATTTTATGTCTTCCTTTAGGGAAAATAATTGTCTTACTTCATCGTCATTTTTATACTATGTGTTCAAACATATATATATCATAAACTAAATAAATACCATTATTAATGCAATTTATGGGTTTCCATTAATACTTTAATGTACACTCTAGATTCCAAGGAAGATTATATGGTTGCAACTCATGAAGAAGACGATTCCACTTTATCACTAAGGGAAGAACAATAAATTATGAATGACGAGTCTTATCACAATATGTGTAAACAATAAGAGGTACCTCATAATCCCATTGAACAATAAGGATATGAAAATGAAGGTAAATCAATTGGGGGACATGCTGGGAATGATTCACTTCATGAATAACATGACCTTATTGGAAATCACAAGAATCAATAGGAAAATCAAATATGTCATGAATCCATCAAGGAAGATAAGTTGAGTGAAATTAAATATGAGGTTAAGAAGACAAACCTCAATGATGACAACAACCAAATTTTTATTTTGCCTCCTTCTGAAGACAATGACTTTGAAACTTGTACCTTTCTCCAAACATTTGTTTCATCGTTTAATAATGTATAAAGGGAAGAGTTTGTTAATGAATTATTTTATGAAGAACAACCTTATGGGTCAACCATTTACGATTACCTTGATGGAATCCTAGATTTCCAAACCCTTGTTTCCCATCCATGTGAAGTGATGAATTATTCCCCTTTTCAAAATTCTAAACTCTATGTTATGAAACCAGCTCAAGAAAAGATAGAAAAGATAGATCAACGCCTTAGAATTCAGCCTCTTTGAGGGGGAAACCTCCTTTACATTACATAAATGAACAATTCTTTGATTATTCAAATGACAAAACCTCCTTTCTATATATAGGAGTCTAAGGAGTCACAATATAATCTAGCCGACCTAACAATAATAATATAAAGCCACAAAAATAACAATAGAGGGATTCTATGGGGCACAAAAATAACAATATGGGGGTAATAGGGGCACAACAATATAAATAAGGGGTATAACTACAATAGTAATGGGGTAATCCCTAGTATTATAGGGACCCAACATGCCCCTCTCCTTCAAAAAAGTGTTTTCCTCAACGCTAGAGTAGTTCTGGATATTTCTATATAAAATTCTCATCCTCCCATGTGGAATCTTCAATGGGTAAGTTCTTCCACTTGATAAGATACTCTAAAATTGATCGATTTCATAGCTGTCGAGTTCTTGTTTCTGTGACTGCTTCTAGTTCCAATATAATTTTTCCTTCCTCGTCAAGTTCTGACAATATTGTTTGAACTAGGTGCTTGTCGCCTATAACCTTCTTTAAACATGAAACATGGAAAACTGGGTACAATCAAGAAGCTACAGGAAGCTCCAATTTGTATGCCATAGTACCAATCTTTTGCAACACCTTGTACGGATCATAATACTTTGGTGATAATTTATTATCCTTCTTAGCTTGCTTGAGGGACATTTGGTTATATGGTTGTAGCCGTAGGAATACCCAATCACCTACATCAAAACTTCTTTCATTGCGATGTTGATATGCCTGTTGTTTCGTTCTATTTTGTGCCAACACGAGGTTATCCTTTAAGAGTTGGAGGACTTGTTGTTGATGTTTGATGTGATGTTCCACTGCCTGAACCTTAGAATTTTCTCTTAAATATGATGTGATGGATGGTGGTTGATACCCATAAAGTGCCATAAATGGGGTCATTTTTATTGATGTATGTAAGGAAGTGTTATACCACCATTCAGCCAGAGGTAAGCATTTGACCCATTGTGTCTGTTTATCAGAAGCAAAGCAACGAAGATATCCTTCCAAACATTTGTTTACTGTCTCAGTTTGCCCATCAGATTGAGGATGATAAGATGAGCTATGAGCTAATTGAGTACCAAGACAAGAAAATAATTATGTCCAAAAATTTCCAATGAAAATGAGATCTCTGTCACTTACAATAATCTTTGGGTTTCCATGTAGCTTTTGAATTGTTTCCATAAATGCAGTAGAAACTGTACTACCTTTAAATGGATGTGATAATGCACAAATGTGTGCATACTTGGTAAGTCTGTCAACTACCACCATGATGACACTGTTTCCCTCAGACTTGGGTAAACCTATGATAAAATCCATTGAAACCTCCTCCCAACGTTGGCTTGGAATGGATAAAGGTTGTAATAGACCCGGTGTCTTAATTGTTTCCACTTTATTTTGTTGGCAAAACAAACATTCTGCCACAAACTTTGAATATCTGATTTAAGACCATCCCAAAAAAAATTCCTTCTTAACCCTGTGGTAAGTTTTTAGAAATCCTGAGTGCCCTCCTAAGGGAGAAGTGTGCAATTCCATAAGAATCTTTTGTTTTAACTGGGAATTCTTACAGAGGTATAAGCGATCTTTGTACCATAACGAATCATTTTTCCAGCTAAATGTATCAGATATACTGGAATCTTGTTGTAGCTTTCAAATAAGTGCCCACACTTCTTCGTCATTCTTCCATTCCTCCCCTGCTTTGTTTATCCAATCTAGTTGGATAATAGAAATGGCACACAACAATGCTTCCACATCCTCATACTTTCATTAGAGTGCGTCTGCCACCACATTTTGCTTCCCTTTTTTTGTAGATGATTTCAAAGTCATAACCCAACATCTTTGTGACCCACTTTTGTTACTCTTCAGAGGATAATCTTTGTTCTAAAAAGTATTTAAGGCTATCATGATCCTTTTTTACTATGAAGTGTCTTCCTATTAGGTAGGATTGCCATTTCTTAAGTGCATGGAGTATTGCCAACATTTCCTTCTCATAATTAGCTTTGCTTAAAAACATTCCCTTGATTGGACGACTTTCAAAAGCAATGGGTCTTTCATCTTGCATTAGAACAACACCAATTCCATTTCCTAAAGCATCACATTCCACAATAAAGGTTTTTGTGAAGTCCAGTGTAGCTAAGACGGTGCTTGGCACATTACCTCTTTAAGATGTTCAAAGGCCTTTGTTGCTTCCAGAGTCCATGAAAATGCATCTTTCTTCAATAATGTTGTTAGAGGTGCTGCTATTCTCCCATAATTCTTAAAAAACTTACGATAATACCCGTCAACCCAAGAAATCCTCGTAGATGCTTTATGGATGTGGGGATTTTCCATTCCTTAATGGCTTTAATTTTGCTAGGGTCTACCTTAACTCCTTCATGAGATACAATATGACCCAAATATTCCACCTCCTGGACTCCAAAGAAACATTTGGATCTTTTTGCAAATAATTGTTTCTCCTCCAATAGTTGTAGCACCTTGTCAACATGTTCAACATGATCCTTCCAAGACTTGCTGTAGATTAGTATATCATCAAAAAATACTAACACAAATTTTCTAAGGAATGGTTTGAAAATTGAATTCATCAAACCTTGAAATGTTGAAGGTGCATTGGTAAGGCCAAAAGGCATGACCAAAAATTCATAATGACCCTCATGAGTTCTAAATGCTGTTTTCGGAATGTCTTCAATCTTCATTCTGATTTGATGATATCATCCTGAACGAAGATCCAACTTAGTGAAGTAAACTCATCCATGCAGTTCATCCAGTAATTCATCAATGACAGGAATGGGGAACTTATCTTTAATAGTGAGCTTGTTGAGCTCCCTATAATCCAGACACATGCGCCATGATCAATCCTTCTTGTGCACCAATACTACTGGAGTAGAGAAAGAACTTTGAATCAGTTGAATTATACCAACCTATAGCATTTCTGGAACCATACGTTCAATTTCACTCTTTTGGACATAGGCATATCTGTACGGCCTGATGTTTGGAGGAACACTTCCTGGAATCATATGAATAGAATGATCATGATCACGCATAGGTGGGAGACCCTTGGGAGTCTCAAATACCTTGGAATGATTGTCCAAGACTTTTTGGAGATCTAGAGAAATAGATGATTCCAATGTGGAAACATCTAGCGAACATAATTGTGCAATTACACCTCTTTGTTCCTTTTTTAGAAGCTTCATCATTCCATTAGAGCTAATTATATTTCCTGGTTTCCCTGCAATACCCCTTAATTCAACTTCCTTTCCTTCCACAGAAAATTTGATGAAAAGTTCTTGAAAATTAAAAGCTATTGTACCCAAGGATTGTAGCCATTGGACTCGTAGTACAATATCAGCACCTCCCATTGGAACGGAAAGCATTGGGCTAGTCAATACATATTATCCCATCGATAGCTTGATATTATGGCACTTTCTAGAGCAATTTATTGTTCCTCCATTTGCAATCGTCACTTGACACTCTGGTGCTGGATATAGGAAGCAATTCAATTCTTTTGCTACCCTACAATGAATAAAATTGTGGGTGCTTCCTGAATCAATCAACACTATTAGCTTTTTCTTCTTGATTTGTCCTTCTATCTTGATGGTTTGAGGAGTGGCAATTCCCGCCAATGCATTACAAGATATGGTCAGATTTATTTGTTCTTCCTCTAGGCTTTGTTCCTGGAGTATATCCTCTTCCTTTGACCTTTCTTGCTCCTTTTCTTCTTCCTCTTCACAATCTATGTAGAATAATTTCTTCTTAGCACACTTATGACCTTTAGTGTATTTTCTATCACAACTGTAACAAAGCCCTTTTGCTTTTTTTTCTTCCAATTGTTGTGGTGTCAACCTTATAGGTTGTGGAAGACTAGGGGCAACAACACTTCTGTCTTTATAGTTGTGAGTGGTATGTTTCCTGGTTGCCATAATTTTGCTTTCCATTTTTCTTGCTAACCTGAATGCCTTCTCTAATGAATCAGGTTCCCAAAGGCGAACATCATGTTGGATATTATCCTTTAAAGACCCTATGAACAAATCAATCCTATGCTCCTCTGAAATATCTTTTACCCTTATTTTCAATTTTTGGAACTCCTCAATGTGCTCCATTATTGAACCCTTTTGTTTGAGACTTATCAATTGGCTAAAAAAAAGTGTTGCTTTTTGTATCCTCATAATGTGCTATCAATTCTTGCGTAAAAATTGCCCAAGTGATAAATTGTTTACAAGAGCAAAGCCATTGATACCATACAAACTGATTTGGTTCCAAATATAAAGTTTTCGTACGTACTTTTTGTTTTTTTTGCACATTATTGAGATCAAAAAATTGCTCCATCTGTAATATCCATGTTGCGGGATCCTTGCCATCAAACGTCCTCATATCGATTTTTGGAATATGGTGGGTCTTCGATCCAACATTAGAGTCTATGATATCATGATTAAAATTTCTTTTGTTCGCATCATGAGTTTCCTTTACTACCTTTTCACCATTAGTAAGTATTTCTTGTAGAAAATTTGTCAAATCTATCTTCATATTTGTCTTGTCTGTCTTCAAGTTTGTGTTCAAATCTATCTTCAATTCTTCCATGCCTGTCTTCAAATCTGTCTTCCAATCATCCATCTTAGCTTCCACGCCCTTTATCTTAGATTCCATGCCATTTATCTTAGATTCCACGCCATTTATCTTAGCTTTTGTTAGCTTTTGTGAGCGTGACATTTGTTGCACTTGTTCTTGTAATTTTGATATATCGTGTAGCATTTCTTCCTTTTCTTCATGAGTCATGCTGGAGCTTTCAGGTTCCTTACTAGGTTTTTGCATTTTCTTTCCTTGGGGCATCAGTTACTGATAATAATGATTTACTATGCCCTTTGAATTCCTTCAAACCAAGCTTATGCAAAAATAAATAAAAAACTACACACCATTTTTCACTTTGTAGAAGCCTGATATTGAATTTGATGTATCTCGGCAATTTTGGATCATCCAGTTCTGAAATTGCAACCTATAGTATCCTCATGCGTCCTCTTTCCAATGCCACAAGTCTGACCCAAATTTGTCTCTCCAAGGAGGAGTTATGCGAAATATCCTACAGTGACTTGATTATAGACTAGTTCAGTAGAGCAAAATTGTACGACATGCCACAAGTCAGTGTTTCAATGTATGGATCTAAAAAATGCATGCAAGAAACTATAGTCTGTACTCTTTTTGTACCTTCTTACAAAATTTCAATCTGATCCACAGAGAGAAAGTTATGACGATTTTCCCCAAGTCACCTATTTTGAATGTAATTCAGGAGTCTGCAAAAAGACCAAATTTCTGAGATCATATCTCCGCAAATATCAATCGAAAAGCTCTGAAATTTGGACCCAACGTTCAGCACAATTTCTTCTCAAATGGGTTTTTTTTGCGGCTTCTAAAACATCATAGAAAAAAAGTTATAGTGAAAATGCCACGATGACCTGTTTGGAGCATCGAAACCCTAGAATCCAAAGCTCTGATACCAAATGTTATGAAACCAGCTCAAGAAAAGATAGAAAAGATAGATCAATGCCTTAGAATTCGGCCTCTTCAAGGGAGAAACCTCCTTTACATTACATAAATGAACAATTCTTCGATTATTCAAATGACAAAACCTCCTTTCTATATATAGGAGTCTAAGGAGTCACAATATAATCGAGCCGACCTAATAATAATAATATAAATCTACAAAAATAACAATAGAGGGATTCTATGGGGAATAGAAATAACAATATGGGGGTAATAGGGGCACAACAATATAAATAAGGGGTATAACTACAATAGTAATGGGGTAATCACTAGTATTATAGGGACCCAACACTCTATGATTCATCCTTAGATAATTTTGGAGGGTTGGAATTTAAATATGAACTCATAGACCTTCCTTCATGCCATGAAGCATGAAATGGTCTTGATGAGTTTGTTCACGTTGGAAGAAATGATCGTGATATAAGATAATTTTGCTTTGAAGTGGATCACATTTATGATATTGACTATGAAGGTGAAGATGATATTTATAAACTTGTACATAATGAACATCCCAACTTAGATATTTTTTAAATATCTACTAATACTAGCCTTGAAGAAGATGGAATAAATTTTCCCCGTCTTTTGGAAATGGTTAGTTGTGAGGAAGTTGTCATAGATGTTGAGTGTCCATTACCTTGTGTTTTCGAAATTATGGCCTTGACCTATGAGTGCTTTCACACTTTTTTCTTTCCCTTTGACTTGTGATTGCATTCCTCTTGATTTGGATTGGATCATTATATTGTTTTTCATATATCTCAATCATGGTGGAAAAATTGGAGGAATCAACTTGTAGGATTAGTTTTATCGACATTATCCTATTTGGATAATTAGAGTTTGAAACCATCAGGGGCCATTTTGAGGCCTTAAATCACTTTTTTTAGATAAAACCTTCCCATCTAAGTTTTACACCCCATGACACTATTTTACGCTCAAATATATTTTCAACAGTGTAATAATCATGTCAATTAGGGTTTGTCTGCAAACTTTATGCCTCCTAAAAGTTGACCTACCATTCTTGACCACCATGGTTTCAGAGTATGCCACATTAGTGCTCATTAGTCATGGAAAATGGGCTAGTCACATGGGGAGTTGGAAGATGACTTTAGAAGGATCAAATATGTAACTCTAGTTTAGAGTTGAAGGAGTCAAACTTGACCCCTAGTTAGCTATCAGGCTATGTTATAACTAGGCCACTAGAACGAGAATGAGTTCCATTCATTTTTATTGTATGTTATTCCACAGTAGAGAAGAAAAAATGGGAATGGAAGTGAGAGAGTATAAAACAGCAAGTTACTATTTCATAATATCTTATCATGGAAAAGGTCTAAGGTGACTCCATGGAGAGTGCCTTCTCCTTTGTACTTGGTTTATTTCTATTCCAAACGGGAAAAAGTAGAGAAACCTCACCTTCTAGTCGGGTTTTTTCCTGTAAGGGTTTCTTAGAGCATATATTTGTTCATTTTGGTTGGTGTGTGATTATATTTTATTTTTCTTTATTTTCTATATTTTTATCTATTACATGCATAAGTAGAAAACAATAATTAATAAATATGGAATCTAAAGAAATTAACCCTCATAGTCTATATTTTTAGTTTCCTTTTATCAGATATATTGTGACAAATATCTAATGGAATATCCATGAAAGTTTACAGATCATATTGGTATCATAGTAGGTTTCTTTGTGGAATCTTGTGGGAATTTTCATGGGATCCAAGAAGAAGTTTAACATAAAGTTGTAAAATCCTAGCAATGGCCAAAAAACATATTTACATAACCCTAATCTAGTAGAAGAGAGATTATTAAGGTTGGAAGCATAGGTCATGAATATCACATACAATATGAACCTCCTGATGGTGACTCTAGCAAATAAGTTTTAAATCAGAGAAAGTGGATGATCCAACTCAAAGGTCAGATTGAAGGTAAAATTGGGGAAACACGAAGACCTGAAAAAGGAGTCAAGGAAAGAACTTGAAAAAGAGTAGCCAAGTTTGAGTGTTAACAACCATTCATAATGCATATTCAAGATGGAAGTGAATGTTGACATCATGTTGTACCAACGTGAGATTGATGCCATAAAATTGAATCACTAGCCTCAACAATTAGAAGTATATGTTAACATTTACAACATGGATGAGGAGTAGAAAATATAATTTTCTAGGCTGAAGTTAAATATTCATGGCCCTAACCTGGTGAGAAACCCATATGGAGACACTTAGTCTAGAGAGTGATCCCCCAGTAACTAAATCAAAATACTTTTGAACCCTCATAAATTCCCAATTCTACCCTATCAAGTATGTATAGGACCAATGGATTTGAAGAAACTACATCAGGTAGAGGCAAGGGACGAGTATACATGAGTACATGATTGAATTCAAGAATATGACCATCATGTTAGGTATCTCTCCCAAGAGCCCAGAGATACTTTTTAAGTTTTTAGGGGGTCTATACAACCATCAATGAAAATAGGTGAATTTATTCAAGTCGAGGATGATGGATGAGGCTTGTGTGTAGGCATAACATCTAGAAAACATAGGCTAAAAGAAATGGTAGTCAAGTTTTTCAAAATAGAAAAAAAACCAGGAAGTAGCTTCCATGTAAGGGAAGAAGTAGACAAGAGAAGAGGAAAATAATACAGTAGAGAATACTCATCAATGCAAGAAAACTATAAATCATTTTAGTTATTGCAACATTAATGGCCACACAAAGGATAAGTGCTATAAATTTCATCCAAAGTTTAACTTGAAGAATTAGAACAAGGAAGAGAAGAAAAATAATCTTATTACTACACATTCAATAAATCATGTGGAAATAAGCTTTGATGTGGATGAGAATATTTTCTATAACTCAATGTAGAAGGAGGTGAACCCAAGTAGCCTTCAAGATGAAGAAGAGAATAATATGACCAAGCTCTTCCATGTTAATATTTAGGCCAAGAATACCAAGATTGATGCCTTATTTGACTCAAGCTCATAGGCTAATATCATAGCAATAAACCCAGTGAAAAAATTGGATTGGAGGTTCAATACCATCCTAGCCCATATCCATTGGGATGGGTAAACATGGATGTAGAAACTAAGGTAACAAAATAGTGTAGGATAAAATTTCCTATCAGTGTTAATTTTACTGTTGAAGTAGAATTAGATGTAGTAACTCCACTTGATGTATATGGAGTTGTGTTTAGGAGTCCCTAAATGTATGTGTTAGATACAATATTTATGTCGATATCCAAATGAAATCACCTCATGAAGGATGAAAAATCATTCATCATCAATGCACAAAAAGGCAAGTCCAAAATTTCATTTGTAAGTGGAAACCAAGCCAAAAAATTAATCAGTTATAGCAAGAAATAGGTGTTATTATATGTAAGAGAAAATTAGTCTAGTGAGATTTACAAGGGAAAATGCATCCATGGAAAGGTGTACTGAAGAACAAAACATCAACTAGAAGGGTTGCTACAAGAATACATGGGAGTGTTCTAGGATACTAAATGGATACCACAGAAGAGAGAAGTGGAGCATTAAATCCAACTATTCTTGGACACTCCATTTCCAAACATTTGGCTATATAGATGATATGTTTTTTAAGTAGGAAAAGCGAAGAAGAGTTGCAACGACTACTAGAGTGTGGTGTGATTCGACTAATTTTCTCACCTTATAGTTCAATAGTTCAGTTAGATGGGTATACTATCAATGTTTTATGGCATTGGCGAGATATGAATTAATTCATACCAAAGAGTGAAAAATAAGGTAGCCTGTTATGTGCGATTTAGCATGTATGAAATATTTGCATATATAGGAGTCATATGCTTATACAGAAAATGTGTGTATATACAGAAGTTGTGCATATGTGTACATGCATATCTTCCTTATATGTGTATCTTCTGGATATGCACATATCTTTTGCATATGTGCAGTTTCCATACATGTGTAGTTTTTGTATATCCGTAGCTTCTATATATGAACATATCTTTCGTATATACACATCTTCCAAATATGCGTAGCTTCCATGTATGCACATATATTTTTTATATGTGCAACTTTTGTACATGTGCATCTACTGTATATCTGTAACTTCTTGATATGCACATCTACAAAAAATATGCACATATACATAAGAAGTGCATATACAATAAAAAACTTGTGCATATACGAAAAAATTTCATATACAAAAGTCATAGATTCTATATGAAAGATATGAGCATATATGGAAGTTGTGCATATATGCGTGTATGTGTATCTTTCATATATGTATATCTTATGTATATGCACACCTTCTGTATATATGCATATCTTATGTATATGTGAAACTTTTGTATATGTGCATCATTTGTATATGGTGCAAACTAAAATGTTAACATGTGTTGACTTTCATAAAGGTAAGTATTCCTATCACGTTAGATCCCCATATTATGAGATAGAGAATCATTGCAGGTCATTTTAAGTTTCCTCTATCTAACCACTTTTTGAATTTGTCCCCTATGACATCCTTTCTCCACAAATCTAAGAGAGTTAGGGATATATCAACTTATTTCGATAAATATATAGAAAATGGGCCCATCAAGAATAAGGGATAATTTATTTTACTATGATATTTAAGCAAAAGCACCAACTACGACCAATTATTTTTATTTTTTATAACATGTCTATTAACACCAACTATATTAATAGAATACAATTGAGAGTTGTCCAAACTTTAAGAATTTGGGTGAGCTCAACCTTTCCTCCCTCAAGATGAGTGTTTGCATATACATGTCAGAAATATGGAAGTTCCCCTATATTTTCATTAAATTCAAATTAATTCAATAGGACATTTAGTCGCCTAATTGGATATGACTTGATAGCTATTCAAATTAATTTAATGAACATTCATGCACAACATCTATATGTGTATATATGGAAGATATGTACAAATATGAAATTTGCACATATACAGAAGATATGTGAATATACGGAAGTTTCACATATACAGAGGATATGAACATCTTTCGAATATGCGTAGCTTCTCTATAAGCATAGATTCTATATATATGCATCTATCGTATATGTGTAACTGTTGTATATGCCCATATGTATAAGTTGTTCTTAACTTCAACCTCTGTATATGCACAACCTCTATCTATGTACATATCTTCCATATATGTGCATATCTTTCATATATACACAACTTCTGTGTATGCACATATCTTCATTATATGTGTAACTTCTTTATATGTGTATATACAAAAGTTGCACATATATGGAAGTTATGCATATACAAAATATATATCATACAGAAGGTGTGTATATAAATAAACTACGTGAATTCTGTACATTTGTAGCTTCTGTGTATATAGAAACACTCTAAGTAGGGAAACTCCCATATCAGGAAGCTCTCGAGATATGATTTTTAGATAATTGCAAACCCTGCATTTCCAAACCCTTCAACACTGGTCATTCTTGAAACCCTCACAAAGGCAAAAGGAAAATATTTATATTATTTTTTTATTAATCATTATTACTTGAAGTCTTAGAATCCTTCCAAATTCATATTGCACAAAAAAGGAATACAAGATCCCTTTACATGTACTTTTTTCCATTTGGAAGTTGAAATGGTTTGACATCTATTCTTTGGATGTGAATTCATATATTGAGTATGACATCATGCCTTTAAAGAGCTGAATCATAACTCTAGAAGACTAGATCATGGAGAGGAATTCTTGATTAATAGAGTACAAATGGAAAGTTAGGTAAGAAACTTGGCTAGTGATCCCAAATTCTTATGTCACAAAATATGGTTCACATGAAATAGGGAAATATTTTTTGAAGAAAGATTAAAACATGAGCCGATTGATTGTGGATATATGCAAACAAACCAATTAATCTAGACCTTATGAATACAAAAAGATAAATATATATACCAACTTCTTTGATAGTTTGTATAAGTGTCCTGGTTGTGCTAATGATGATAACTCCTTCTCAAAATGTGTCTTATACAATAATTTGTGCATATACAATAGATGCACACATACGAAAGATATGCACATATACAGAAGTTGCACATATACAAAAGATACTCATATACGAAAGTTGGGCATATATGGAAGATACGCATATACGGAAGTCGTGCATATATAGAAGATACACATATATGCGCATATCTTTCATACATGCACACATATTCTATATATGTGTATCTTTTGTATATGTGTAGTGATGCAAATGCATCTAACCTAGGTCAAACTTTTACAAAGGGAGTTGGTTTACAAAAGTTAGGATTTAATTAATTAATGTATTTTTTCTATGGTTTAAGGAGAAAATGATAATTAATTGTCGTCTCTTGGCATCTTCTCCCCATGACATTCATTGTTGCCTTTGCACATCATTATTATTGATCTGAAATGTTGGGAAAACTTGTTAATGTTATGCAAGCTTCCTCATCAGTATAAAAAAAATGTGTTTAGGATCGTCTCAAATTAACCAAAATGTGAGGAATTATGTGTCAAGTATTGAGTTTCTTTTATGAGAAATTTATGAGGTTAATTAGTTGTTTAAAATGCATATACAACAAGTGATAAGCAGAGAAGTAAAACACAACAAACTCATCAAACAAAGTTGATAAAGGAGTTCACCCCTCCTAGACTACATATCCTTGGACCTATTTCAATGGCTAGGCCCTCTTTAGATTAGTTAGCTCTTATTTAGGGATAAGTGATTAGATGAGAGATTTTATGGATCATCAGAGATATTTTGGGAGTTAGTTTAGGATCTAGAACCTACCTAGGTTCTAATCCACTTGTATAAATCTAGCTGAACCCATGAGGCATGTAAGTATGTAGAGATGTGTAAGTGGG
>Ga0139314_100110_pt2 | contig 15281 bp, 24 predicted proteins | sample In2P11_FD_99376 | JGI IMG/M metagenome (GOLD analysis project Ga0139314, IMG submission 99376)
TTGGTTAAGAGGTTGTGCATTTGACTTGAATGGTATGCCTACCACAACACATTTGAATGTATTACCATTGGGTTCATACAGTATGTTGTTGGGCATGGACTGGTTGTCTCTTCACTAGGGCAGACTTGACTTGAAGGAAGGATGACTTGATAATTTTGGAGCCAAAAAATTAAATTTCAAAATTCAAATATTTCTCTTTTGACACCGACATGAAGAACATGTATTACATTAATGTTTTCAAGGGATAATCAATAAAATGACATGAAGAACATGTCTTACAATTTCATTATTTATTTCAAGAGCTAAAAAATTAGTTATGAAGATCGAACATAGCTACAAAATTCAACACTCACTCTTAGCCAGGGAGGTATTTATAATGACCAACTAGATGTTCTCATGTTTACACTTTTTTCTAAGAAAAGGTTATAACAAATCCAATTACCATAATTTGTTCAACAACTGTGACACATGGTAAAACAAGTTACCATAACCTAGTCAACAATTGTGACACATGGTAAATCGATATAATTAACATGTTACCATAATCTAGTCAACAAATTTGACACATGGTAAACCAACAACATTAACAAGTTACCATAATCTGGTCAACATATGTGACATGTGGTACATCTTTAGCATTAACTAGTCACCATGATTCTGGTCAGCACCTCTAACCCATGGTATACTAAATAGTCCTAGTTCACCATCATCCTAGTTAATCTCTCTAACTCATGGTGAAACCCTATGGGCACACTCAATTCATTTGAGTAATCGAGTCCCAAATCCAAAAGCCTCATTCTATTCCATGATGCTAGAGGAGCTCACTCAACGTATCTAGAGAGTAATATGAGCTTGGCGCTAAAATGTACCCACCCAACTAAGTGATACTGGGCCTCTAAGACCATTATTCCTAATCTGGTCAGTGCATTTAACACATGAATAATGATTATCCTATGTTGGACCATTCTTCCTAATCTAGTCATATATGACATAGGGAGAATGTCTATCCTTGATGCTATCTCATAAGCACTCCCTCTCACTAGGCGAAGAATTCTCAACAAGTCCAAGCTTGTCATTGAAGTACAAAAACTTCACTTTGGACAGAGGCTTTGTAAAAATATCAATAATATTCTCATCAATGGAGATGTACTAGAGCTTCACTACTCCCTTCTACACCATGTCACGGATGAAGTGTTACTTGATCTCGATGTGCTTCAACATGTAATGGAAAACTAGATTTTATTTAAGCTTCACATATCTTTGATTGCCACAATATATCACAACCATTTCTAGCACCTGAAAAAATAGTTCTATGAGTAACTTCTGAAGCCACATTGCTTCACAACTCACTAAATTGACTACATTATACTCTGTCTTGACAGTGTTGAATGTAACAGGTGTCTACTTCCTACTCATCCACAGAATTATAACAAAGCTGAAATTGAAGCAACCTCCAAATGTACTCTTTTTTTCTTCAACACTCCCTACCCAATCTGCATCTATATATCCCTGCAGCTATATATCACCATTTGAGACATATCTCAAACCATAATCAACTGTACCACATAAATATCTCAATGCATGCTTTGATACAATCCGATGATCATGTCTTCTTTCCACCTATAAATGCTTGACATGCTCTTCCTCATTTTTAGAATATACCAGTATATCATCGATGAAAACAATAAAAAACTTATCCAAATATGGATGCAACACACTATTCATCAAACACATGAATATAGATGGAGCATTAGTTAAGCCAAATGGAACAACAACAAACTCATAATTCCCATACCTGGTTTTGAACGCATTCTTGTAAATGTCCTCTTTTTTCATGCGTACCTGATGGTATTCGGATCTTAAATCGATCTTTGAGAACAATATTGCTTCCTTCAGCTGATTGAACAAGTCATCGATCCTCGGCAACGCTACCTGTTCTTGATACTCACTTTGTTCAATTTCCCATAGTCAATGCATAATCTGAGAGTAACATCTTTCTTCTTCACAAACAAGACTAGTGCACACCAAGGTGATACACTTGGCCTAATGTATCCCTTGTCCAACATTAAATTTAGTTGCAACTTTAAATCAACCAACTCAGGTGTGCTCATCCTGTAAGGTTCTTTTGATGCTGGAGATGCCCCTAGCACTAACTCGATAGAAAAGTCTAACTCCTCGTGAGGTGGCAACTTTATAATGTCCTCAAGAAATACATCTTTGAACTGCTGTAGAACTAGGTATCTGCTCAATACATCTGCATCCTAAACTTCCTTACATTTATCACTAGAAATGTGCACTGCGAATAACTTGCACCCTTTCCTGCGGCTACACTTTGATTGCATAACTATCACCATCCTAACTGATGTGGCTTTCTTCTTACCCGGTAAGATTCTTGATTCTCCATTGTCATCAACACACTCAATAGCTTTTTCATACAGTCTACCTTGGTTCTATGAAGATACAACCAGTCCATGCCCAACAACATACTGTATGAACCCAATGGTAATACATTCAAATGTGTTGTGGTAGGCATACCATTCAAGTCAAATGCACAACCTCTTAACCAATGATGAACTCGTTTCTTTGTACCTATAGCCGACTACACTAACCAAGACTTTGCATGCAATTCGTTAATCAAACCACACTTATCCACCAAGTTAGGACTAACGTAGCTATAATTAGATCCAGGGTCAATCAAAATAGAAATAACTTGAACACAAAGCTTATCGTCCATCTCAATGATAGATGTCTGGTGTTCTGCCTGCGTGTTGTCCACTGCTGCATAGATGCATGGAACACTTTGACCAACATCCTCAATGGTCTGTGCCTCTTGTGCATTGTATATTTGAGGCCTACCACCTTGATTTTATGGACAATCTCTCTAAAGGTGCTCCTTACCGCATGTCCAACACTCCAACCAACTAGTGCCCTCACCTCCATGCTATTATTTCTTATGTGACCCATGTCCCTATCTAGCTACATTAAATCTCTTGTGTGGTGCCACATTCTCTTTCTCACTTGCATGCGAAGGCCTTGTTCTCTTAGGCTTCCATTTACCTTTACCTTTGTCCCTTCCTTTCCATCCATTTTGAGATTCATTCTTACACTTTTATTGTTCATAGCAATGCTTTAGTTTCCCAATAAATTCCTCAAGTGACCAAGGATCATCATACTCAATCCGATCTCTAAATGCTAATGGAAAACCACTGACAAATCTTTGAACGTTAGCCTTCTCATTAGTAGGATACGGTGCATACCTCAATAGCTCTAGAAACTTGGTCGTGTACTCTTCATCTGTCATTGATCCCATTTTTAGCTCATAGAACTCTTTAGTTTTACTATCGTAGTACCTTTATGACAAGTACTTCTTCCTAAAAAGCCTCTTGAATTCCCGCCAACTCAAGTCATCTGTCTTGATGTCTCGAACCCACTTAAAATCTTCCCACCAAATGTCTACTTTACCTTTAATGCTGAAGATCACTACTTTGGCCTTCATGTTATCTGTGTAATTATGCAACTCAAAGAATTTGTTCATCCCAAGTATCCAAGCCTCTGCATCTTCCAGCTTCTTCATATCTCCATCAAAAGTAGGCATCTTCTCTTTCTTAAACTCATCTGGTAAGTATCCCCTATCATTACTCCTGTAAGGATGATAACGATGACGATCATGATGTCTATGAGAAACATAACTAAAATAGTACATGTACTCATCGCCCCTCCTATATGGAGCGTCCAAAAACCTTCCATCTCTCACTATGTTAGATCTATCTGACCCATGTCTACTAGGAGACCTACTGCTATATGCCCCATTAGTGCTATCCTCATGTCCATGGCTGATCTGAAGCGACCCTTGCCGCTGCAAGTCTGACAAACTCTGAAGAAGTATAACATTAACATTTGCTTGCTTCTCTTGTGCTTGTATAATCCTGTAATTATCCTCCTTACAACTCCTTATCTCTTCCTTCAAACTTCTCAATGTAACTGCCAAATTGGAAGAGTTCCCAACACCATGTTGTTCTTCGGACTCATAAGGAGAGTCTTTATAGTCAACCATCTTGCTATCCATTTGATCTTTCTTCCTGAAATGCATAATATGTCAGATAAACCAAATCACAATAAATCAACATACCTCAATATAGCTCGGAGAGGATACCTTGCCTGCAAGATCACCAAATCAGTGTGATACATGTATAACATAGACATAATAGCATATAGACATACAACAAGTAAGTGCATCAATGCATAAACATCATTCTAGATAGGTTCCAATCATCAATGCAATTCCATATAAACAATACGTTCTATGACCTCATGCATGACAACAACCATTACTCCATTATACACATTACCACATGGAACCAACAACATGCATAAGCAATGCCTAATCAACTACACATACGCATAAACACATGTAGTCGAACATTAACGATCAATTCTTGTAATCAACCTATAAGACTGATACATGTAATCAAATATTAAAGAATGTAACCTAACATACAAGGATGTAAGTATGTGACATAAAATCAACATGTAAGCAACATATAACAATATGTAACCAGTCATATACTCATGACAAATATATTTCATGAAATCAATATCAAATTCTCCATGGCTACATTACTACAACCATAATTAATCATCACACAAATGCAACAAGCACATGAAATGCAAGTGTAAGATACACACATACAACTGACATGGATGCATGACCAACACACATCGCCCATCAGTACGAGAGTTGAACCATGCTCTATACCACTCAGTAACACCTTACTCCCACATCCACCCAAGTAAGCATGCCAACTAGGGTAAAAATAAGATGAGAGACTACTATGATCATATTTGACCTCCCATGTGACCTTAAGGAAGTGGAATCGACGGAACATCACACATAGTCATCCAACATCAGCAATAGAACCCTCATGAGACATGTTAGCCACTTAGACAACCTGTCTCCGGGTCCCACTGTTGTTCAAGATCTCTTAGGCCACATTCACTCTCATGCTATGGGTAAGGGGGCGAACAACAACCTAAATTCGCTCTCACAGGCTTACTTGCCAGGGACCAGAGACTAAAATTGCCAGTTCTATGCTAGTGAGCCCTGGATTTAAGCCACTTTTTTAGGCCTAGAGCCTAGGCCACTGCCAAAAATGGAGTGATAGATTGAAATCATTAAAAATACAAGGAAACAATGATGAAAAAACAATAAGATGAGGAAGACCATAACCAGACCCCTACTAGCCATTCCATGCATTTCATCAAACATATCATCAATATGTAACCTACAGGTGTAAACAACAGAATTAAGTGTAAGGATCTCATACTTATATAAGAATCGCTATGAACCATTGTTCCCTCATGTCATTTGCTACATTATCATTAATTAGGCCATAGATACATTATCCATTCATTTACAAGTAAAAACATGTTGATATCCATACATAGATGTTGTCATAAAACAGACATATAACCAGCATAATAGGGATAGAAATATCATAAACATATAAGCCAAAAATCCAGTTATACATCATTACATTTGCTCATGGAAATCAAGGGAATTAATTTCTCATTAATGAATGCAATAAACCAACCAAACATGGGACTACCACATTCCACCTAACCATAGAATGGTTGAGCCAAATATCTCTTCAACCATTCACCCTTGTGCCATATTCCAAGCATGAATGTGGGACTCAAACCAAAAGAACCAACCAAGGCATACCGAGGCTAAACTACCTCACTCTCACCAACAAAAACCAAGCTTTACCGTAATCCATCTTGGATCATTAAGCCAACACAATGAACACATCATAATAGGATTTACCGTGATCTCCACCCGATCACTAGGCCAAACAAGCATGGATGCCACCAAATCTCCCCACCTACACTGTGAGGAATTTTCCTATCTCCTAGTCTCTCCGGCTTTACTTGAATCCAAACCCAGATCACTAGGCCTTAAATCGAGACCCACTCTCTAGGATTTACTGCATATCCCAAACCCAAGATTACTAGGCTCAACAAAGAGAAAACCACCTCTTGGATTCACCATATATCCTGCCATTCACCAGTAAGGATTCCCAAGCCATCCAAGGAAACAAAAAATCTAGCTTTACCACAACCCATAGTCCAACTCAAGGGTTACTAGGCCATGTGCTCTATCATTTTGAGATCCTTCTCACTCAGCTTCGAATCCATCTGGAAATCCAGCTCAACCAAAACATGAGAATCCCATCACACCATGGTTATCCGAAAATGGCAAGGCTAGGATGAAAACACTGTCACAACTGGGAAAAACCATGCCATGATAGAAAATAACCACATGCAATGCCATCCATGCCAAATATAGCAAGGAAATACACATGCAATTCAATACATGTAATGACGCCTGTTGTAGCTGCTTGATCCTACCTTTCCCTGCTTGATCTTTGCTTCCTCTTTCCTTCTTGCCTTTCTTTCTCTAATGAAAAAATGCTCCAAGAAAACTCTAAGTGTATAAGAGTATGAGAGAGAGAGAGAATAATGAGGGAGCTCCAAAACTCAACTGACAAAAGGTTACCAACTAATCCTCAAAATCCTTTTTATGAACGAGGCCTCTATTTTCTTCATTATCCATTGTTTTCCTTCATTTTCCTCCTTTCATGCAACATGTGATCTTTCACCTCCTTTTTCTCCTAATTTCCATTATTTTCATAAATAAATGTGCCAAAAATTCCCTTTTTCCTTTCCAAATTCTTAGCCTTTGCCAATTTCTTGAGCCATAAACAACCAAATGAACACCCCCTAGGATGTCCTGCCCAAAATTCAACTTGGAATAAGTGTCCCACCAACCGTGGTTATTGTTTTTAACCTTTATTACATGGAATTTTCATCAGGACTATTACAAAGACCCTCATATAATGATCTCCAATTGTAGAAGAAATTTCTACATATAATGCTAAAGTGAAGAGCACATCTGGGTTAGATTCTTCTTTGCATGCTTGCAAATTTATTCCATCTATGTTGAGATTTGAAAAATCATCTAGCAAGAGTGGAGAGATTTCTTCCTCTTCTTATGGAGAGTCCCCAAGACCCTTTCATCAATGCTATGTTGCAAAGTTCTATCCCACCACTATCTGTGGTTGAAGGTTGAAAACTATATTGTGAATGGCTTGAGCTACATTGACCAACATTTCACATGCATACTTCATAGTTTGAACATAATTTCAACTTAGCTGCACAGATAAATATTTTAGCTTGAAGCTAAACTATGTCATATGCACTTTAGGAGTGGAGTAAATTTTGAGTTCCAAAGCCACATTGCTCACTTGTTGGTTAGCTTCTTGGTTTGTAGCTATGAGCCACAAAAGTTTGGTTTGATATGGTGGTTGGGCACATGGTTAGTTGGATTTCATTGAGTCTTCAAGGAAGCCACTTATTTGAGAACTCTAGTTATGGAAAAAAACAAATCTACAACAAGTGTAAAAGAGCATGAATTTTCAACTAAGATTCTGTCTGTTATCTTAGATGGCCTTGCAGATTCAAGGCATAATGAAAGTATTTCTCTACCCAAGTGTTGATAATGTTGGACCTACAAACATTCAAAGGGGTCTCCCCAATATAAGGTCCCAATTAGACCTCGCACCATTTGGTGTAGGAGCCTGTAACCACGCTGATGAAAATTTGATGTAATAAAGGTTAAAAACAATAACCACAGTTGATGGGACACTTATTCCAAGATGAATGTTGGGTAGGACATCCTAGGGGGTGTTCATTTGGTTGTTTATGGCTAAGGAAATTGGAAAATGCAAAGACTGAGGCAAAGACATTAAAAGGAAGAAAGGCATTTTTGGCACATTTATTTATGAAAAGAATGTAAATTAGGAGAAAAATGAGATGAAAGGTCACAAGTTGCATGACAAGAGAAAAATGAAGGAAAATAATGGAAAATGAAGAAAATAGAGGCCTCATTCATAAAAAGGCTTATGAGGATCAGTTGGTAACCTTTTGTCAATTGATTTTTGGAGCTCTCTCATTATTCTCTCTCTCTCTTTCATACTCTTGGACACTTAGAGTTTTCTTGGAGCATTTTGGCATTGGAGCAAGAAAGTAAAAGAAGGTATGAGGAAGCAAAGATCAAGCAGGGAAAGGCAGGATCAAGCAGCTACAACGGACTTCATTGCAGATATCGACTTGCATGTGTATTTCCTTGCTAGATTTGGCATGCATGGCATTGCATGTGGTTCTTTTCTATCAGGACATGGGTTTTGCTAGGTGTGATAGTGTTTTTAGCCTATTCTTGCCATTTTTGGATAGCCATGGTGTGATGGGGTTCTCATGTTTTGGTTGAGCCGCATTGCTGGATGGATTCATAGGTGAGTGAGATGGATATTCAAAATGATAGAATACATGGCCTAGTAACCCCTGAGTGGGGCTATGGGTTGTGGTAAAGCTGGATTTTGTGTTTCCTCGGATGGCCTAGGAATCCTTGCCGGTGAATGGCAGGATATATGGTAAATCCAAGAGGTGGTTTTCTCTCCATTCGGCCTAGTAATCCCAGGTTTGGGATATGCAATAAATCCTGGAGAGTGGGTCTCTATTTAAGGCCTAGTAATCCAGGTTTGGATTGCAACAAATCCTGAGAGACTAGGAGACAGGAAAATTCCTCACAGTGTAGGTGGAGAAATCCAGTGGCATCCATGCTTGTTTGGCCTAGTGATCAGGTGGAGATAACGACAAAGCCTATTATGATGTGTTCATTGTGTTGGCATAGTGATCTACGATGGATTATGGTAAAGCCTGCTTTCTGTTAATGAGGGTGAGGTAGTTTAGCCTTGATATGCCCTAGTTGGTTCTTTTGGTTTGAGTCCCACATTCATGCTTGGAATATGGCACAAGGGTGAATGGCTAAAGAGAGATTTGGCTCAACGATTCTATAGTCGGGTGGAACGTGATAGTCCCATCTCCAGTTGGTTTATTGCATTCATTAAAGAGAAATTTGTTCCCTTGATTTCATGTGTAAATGTACTGATGTATTTGTGGATTTTATGGTTGATATGCTTATGATATTTCTATCCCTATTATGCTCATTATATGTATGTTTTATGACAACTATGTATGGCTCTCAACACGTTTTTACTTGTAAATGAATGGATAGTGTATCTATGGCGTAATAGATGATAATGTAGCAAATGACATGAGGGAACAATAGTTCATAGCGATTCTCAAATAAGTATGAGATCCCTACACTTAATTCTATTGTTTACACCTGTAGGTTACATGTTGATGATATATTTGATGAAATGCCTGGCATGGCTAGTAGGGGTCTGGTTATGGTCTTGTTCAACTTATTGCTTTTGCATCATTGTTTCCCTATATTTTTAATGATTTCAAGCTATCACTCCATTATAGGTAGTGGTCTGGGCGCTGGGCCTAAAAAATTGGTTTAAATCCCAGGGTTGCTGGCACAGAACTGTAAATTTTGGTCTTTGGTCGTTGGCAGGCAAGCCTGTGAGAGGGACTTTAGGTTGCTAGACGCTCCCTTACCCATAACATGAGACCAACTATGGCCTAAGAGATACAGAACATCATTAGGACCCAGGGACATGTTGTATGGGTGGCTGACATGTCTCCTGAGGGTTCTATTGTTGATGTTGGATGACTGTGTGATGTTCCACTAATTCCACTTCCTTAAGGTCACATAGGAGGTCGAATATGATCATAGCAGCCTCTTGTCTCATGTTTACCCCAGTTGGCATGGTTACTTGGATGGATGTGGGAGGAGGGTGTTACAGAGCGGTATTAGAGCATGGTTCAACTCTCAGATTGATGGGCGGTGTGTATTGGTCATGCATGCATGTCAGTTGCATGTGTGTCTCTTACACTTGAATTTCACGTGCTTGTTGCATTTGCTTGATGATTGATTATTGTTGTAGTAATGTTTCCATGGAGAATTTGATATTGATTTCATGAAATATATTTGTCATGAGTATATGTCTAGTTACATATTGTTATATGTTGGTTACATGTTGATTTTATGTCACCTACTTACATCCTTGTATGTTAGGTTACATTCTTGAATATTTGATTACATGTATCAGTATTGTAGGTTGATTACAAGAATTGATCGCTAATGTTAGAGTACATGCGTTTATGCATATGTGTAGTTAATTAGGCATTGCTTATGCATGTTGTTGGTTGCATGCGGCAATGTGTATAATGGAGTAATTGTTGTTGTCATGCATGAGGTCATATCATGCATTGTTGATATGGCCTTGCATTGATAACTAGACCTTATCTAGAATGATGTTTATGCGTTAATGCACTTACTTGTTGTATGTCTATATGCTATTATGTCTATGTTATACATGTATCACACTGATTTGGTGTTCTTGCAGATAAGGTATCCTCCTTGATCTATACTAAGGTACGTTGATTTATTGTCATTTGGTTTATCTGACATATTATGCATTGCGGGAAAAAATATAAAATGGCTAGCAATATGGTTGACTACAAAGACTCTCCCTATGAATCCGAAGAGTAGTATGGTGTTGGGAACTCTTCCGATTTGGTAGTTACATTGAGAATTTTGAAAGAAGAGATAAGGAGTTGTAAGGCGAATAATGACCAGATCATATAGGCATAAGAGAAGCAAGCAAGGGTTAATGCTATACTTCTTCAGAGTTTGTTAGACTTGTCGGGACATGGGCCGCTTTGGATCAACCATGGACATGAGGATAGAACTAATGGGGCATATGGTAGTAGGTCTCCTGGTAGAAACATGTCAGATAAATATGACATAGTGAGAGATGGTAGATTGTTGGACACTTCATATAGGAGGGGCGATGAGTACATGTACTATTCTAGTTATGGTTCTGATAGACATCATGATCGTCATCGCTATCATCCTTACAGGAGGAATGATAGGGGATATTTGCTAGATGAGTTTAAGAAAGCAAAACTGCCTACTTTTGATGGAGATATGAAGAAGCCAGAAGATGAAGAGGCTTGGATACTTGGGATGAGCAAATTCTTTGAGTTGCATAATTACACAGATAACATGAAGGCCAAAGTAGCGATCTTTAGCTTGAAAGGTAAAACAAACATTTGGTGGGAAGATGTTAAATGAGTCCAAAACATCAGGACATATGACTTGAGTTGGCGGAAGTTCAAGAGTATTTTTTAGGAAGAGGTACTTGTCAGAAAGGTATTACGACAATAAGGATAAAGAGTTATATGAGCTAAAGATGGGATCAATGACAAATGAAGAGTACACGACCAAGTTTCTAGAGCTATTGAGGTATGCAATGTATCTCACTGATGAGAAGGTTAAAGTTCAAATATTTGTCAGTGGTTTTCCATTAAAATTTAGAGATCAGATTGAGTATGATGAGCCTCGATTACTTGAGGAAGTTATTGGGAAATTGAAACATTTCTATGAACAATCAAAGTGTAAGAATGAATCTCAGCATGGATGGAAAGGAAGGGACAAAGGTAAAGGTAAATGGTAGCCTAAGAGGACAAGGCCTTCGCATGCATATGAGAAAGAGAATGTGGCACCACAAAAGAGATTTTATGCAACTAGACAAGGACATGGGTCACATTAGCAACAATAGCATAGAGGTGAGGGCATTGGTCGGTTGGAGTGTTGGACATGAGGTAAGGAGAACCTTAAGAGATATTTTCCACAGAATCAGGTGGTAGGCCTCAGATATACAACGCACCAGAGGTGAAAACCATTAGGGATGTTGGTCAAAGTGTTCCACGCATCTATGTAGCAGTGGACAGCAAGCAGGCAGAACATCAGGCATTTATCATTGAGATGGATGGTAAGATTTGTGATCAATTTATTTCTATTTTCATTGACCCTAGATCTAATTATAGATATGCTAGTCCTGATTTGGTGGATAATTGTGTTTTGATTAATGAATTTCATGTAGAGCATTGGTTAGTGCAGTTGGCTGCAGGTACGAAGAAACGAGTTCATCATTGGGTAAGAGCTTGTGCATTTGACTTGAGTGGTATACATAACACAGTACATTTGAATGCATTACCATTGGGGTCATACAGTATGTTGTTGGGCATGGACTGGTTGTATCTTCATAGAACCAAGGTACACTGTTATGACAAAGATATCGAGTGTGTTGATGATAATGGGGAACCAAGAGTCTTATAGGGTAATAATAAAGCCACATCAGTTACGATGATGATAGCTATGCAAGCAAACCATAGCCATGGGAAAGGGTGCAAGTTATTTGTGGTGCACATTTCTAGTGATAAAGGAAGTTGAGGATGAAGATGTGTTGAGAAGATACCTAGTTCTACAACAGTTTAAGGATGTATTTCCTAAGGACATTACAGAGTTTCCACCTCACAGAGAGGTATAATTTTCTATCGAGCTAGTTCTAGGGGTATCTCCAGCATCAAAAGCACCTTACAGGATTAGCACACCCGAGTTGGTTGAGTTAAAGGAAATTTTGGGTATGGGATACATTAGTCTAAGTGTATCACCTTGGGATGCACCAATCTAGTTTGTGAAGAAGAAAGATGGTATTCTTAGACTATGCATTGACTACAGGCAGTTGAACAAAGTGACTATCAAGAACAGGTACCCATTGCTGAAGATCAATGACTTGTTCGATCAGCTGAAGGGAGCAACAATTTTCTCAAAGATCGATAAGAGATCTTGATACCATCAGGTACACATCAAAGAAGAGGACATTTACAAGATTGCATTCAGGACAAGGTATGGGCATTATGAGTTTGTTTTCATTCCATTTTGCTTAACTAATGCTCCAACTACGTTCATGTGTTTGATGAAAGTGTGTTGCATCCATATTTGGATAAGTTTGTTATTGTGTTCATCTATGATATACTTATATATTCTAAAAATGAGGAAGAGCATGTCGAGCATTTCAATGTAGTGTTGAGGTTGTTGAGGGAGCATCAATTGTATGCTAAGCTCAACTAGTGTAGTTTCTTTTAGATTGAGGTACACTAATTGGGACATGTTGTCTCCAAGGAAGGCATTGTAGTAGATCTAAAGAAGATAAGGGCCATCATGGAGTGGCTAGATCCTAAGAATGTGGATGAGGTGAGATCTTTCATGGGCCTGGCAAGATATTACAGGAGGTTCATATGAAACTTCTCGCAGATTGCTTCTCCCATCACATCATTGCAAAGGAAAGGTAATAAGTTCGAATGGACAGTGGAGCGCAAGGCTAGCTTTGAGCAGCTTAAGTAGTTGTTGACACATGCACCAGTGCTACAGATTACGGATCTAGAGAAAAAGTTTGTAGTATGCATGAATGTTTGCAAGAGAGGACTTAGTGGAGTCCTTATGCAAGATGGACAAGTAGTATGCTATGAGTCTCGGAAACTAAACAAGCACGAGCAGAACTACCTGACACTTGATATTGAGTTAGCAGCAATCATACATGCATTGAAGATGTGGAGGCACTATCTTCTTGGCAAGAGGTTTGTACTTAAGAGTGATCATATTGGGTTGAGGTTATTGTTTGATCACTCGAATCTGAATTGCAGGCAGGCTAGATGGTTGGCCATGATCAACGAGTTTAATTTTGAGATCAGGTACATCAATGGTAAAGAGAACATGGTGGCATATTCTCTCAGTAGACGGGTACAAGTACATCACTTGGCAGCTATAAGCTCCTATGGGACAAACTTACAGGATAGGATCCTGCAGGCAGGACTGCAGGATGTCATGTATATGGAGATTGTGCACAGGTTGCAGCAGGGTACTGGTATAGGTACATGTGTAGGTGCATAGGGTATGGATTATTGTCTTATAGTGGATGTATTGGTTAGGTTCCGAGACAGGATATATGTATCGGATAACAGTAAGCTCAAGAAGTTGATCTTGAGCGAGTTTGATGTGAAACCTTATTCAGGTCACCCAATTTATCAGAAGACACTAACAATGGTAAAGATATTTTACTATTGGACCAATTTGAAGAGGGATGTAACAGAGTTTGTGGCAAGGTGTTTTGATTATCATCATCTGAAAGTAGAGTGTAAACATCAAGGTGGACTGCTACAACCAATCGCGATTACAGAGTGGAAATGGGAGGTCATTTCCATGGATTTCATCATAGGGTTACCGAAGACAGTGAAATAACATTATTCCATTATGGTCATTGTGGATAGATTAACAAAGTTTGCACACTTCATTTCGGTGAAGTTTACATTCTCAGTTAGCGATTGGCACGGGTATTCATCAGAGATGTGATTAGACTGCATGGTGTTCTGAAGAATATTGTGTCAGATAAGGATACGAAGTTCACTTCCAAGTTTTGGAAGGAGTTATTTGCAGGATTGGGCACAAAGTTGGCCTTTAACACAACTTTTCATCTACAGATAGATGGATAGACAGAGAGGGTCAACATGATATTGGAGGACACATTGAGGATGTATGTAATGCATCAGTAGTGGAAGTTGGAAGAGTATCTTCCTTTGGTAGAGTTCGCATACAACAACGGTTATCAGGAGTCAATGAGGATGTGTCCTTTTGATGCATGGTATGGGCAGAGTTGAAACACTCCCATCAGTTGGAGTGATCCGATTAGCAGGGTATTGATTGGACCATATATGTTGACATGGAACAGGAAATTCAAGTAATCAAGAAGTATCTAAAGGGAGCATATGATAGGCAGAAGAGTTATGTAGATATGAACAGGTTGTTCAAGGAGCTCCAAGTTGGGGAACATGTGTTCTTGCGCATCAAACCAAAAAAGAGCTCCTTATATATTGGATCATGTGCTAAGATGGCACCATGGTTTTATGGACCCTTCAATATCATTAAGAGGATTGGGCTAGTAGCCTATCGACTTGCACTACCTCTGAAAGTGAAAGTCAATGATGTTTTCCATGTGTCCTTGCTTAAGAAGTATGTTAAGGATGTTAATCATGTGATTGACTGGTATGTATTGCAGGCGGAACCGGATGGAGAATTCCATCCGAAGCCTCAGTGTATATTGCAGAAAAAGGTGCCCATGCTCCGAAACCAAGCAATCGAGCAAGTTAAAGTGCAATGGGAGCACTTTAGGCCCGATGGAGCTACATGGGAGATGATAGATCATATCGGGCTATGTATCCTTCCTTGTTTGCTGGTTGAGGCAAAGAAGCTCTGATATGGTGTTTTAGTATATGCTTTGATAAGGTGTTTCGGTATATAATTAGATATGGTGTTTGGTATATGTTTTCATATATATGATGTGGTATATGTTTTTCATATATATTTTTTGTGATGTTGCTATATGTACATATGTATATGGATGTAAATACCG
>Ga0139314_100131_pt1 | contig 15243 bp, 6 predicted proteins | sample In2P11_FD_99376 | JGI IMG/M metagenome (GOLD analysis project Ga0139314, IMG submission 99376)
GTAACTAAAAGGCGGTGGTCGAGCACCTAAAGGTTAGGGTTTACTTATTGCCCCTCTCAAATAAGTAACCAAAACAGTCGAGCCTGCTTACGCATCCTTATCAGTCGAGCCCCCTAAAGGGTCCTTAACAGTCGAGCCCCTCCGGTCCTTGCCCCCGGAGGGACAAGCGGCTTCGCACCTTAATGAAACTAAGTAGCCTTGTCGGATGCTCGCTCGGACCGATCCGCAAGAAAAGCTCAGGTAGGCTGGCCATGAAGTTTTCCTGGGCTCCTCGTTAGTTAATAAATTCTATTACCTTCCTTCTCCTTCCCGTGGTCACTTTATACCTTCCTAATTGTATTAATGAAGAGGGATGGATGCCCGGAACTAATGTCCTTTGTTGGCTTGGCGAACTATATATCTAGATCCCTTACCGGGGGTGAAGGCATAGCTTATGGAACGAAAAACTACCTGATCTATAGGAGATGGTATCGTGGTCTCATCTCTACAGTCTCCTGTTTGGATACGAAGATACTTCGCATTGGCGAAAATTGAAACGATCCGTTGAGTCACTTATATATCTATCAAGTTCTTATGCGAAATACCTGATAGAGTTTCTTTCGCTCGTTATCACTTCGGTTATAAGCCCCGGAGATGCCTGGATATCTTCATATGCAATAAACTAGGTTATCCCAGTTGCAAGAAGATAATCCCACAACGCCCATCGGAGTCTCGGCGTAAGTCATTTCGGAAACGGAAAACGAAACAGAACGAAGTTTTCTTTATTCAATTTTTGATCTTTAGGTTATCCCTTCCTCAATCCGGTCTTTCCGTTTCCGGCCTGTTCACGTAGTGCCTGCACTTTTGCTTTGATGGAAATGAAGACGTCTAAGGTACGTTAGTGACTCGACTGATAAGGACCCTTTAGGGGGCTCGACTGATAAGGACCCTTTAGGGGGCTCGACCATAAGCCCCCCCCACCAAATAAGTAAATTGAAGAGGAGAGGAAAGAGCAGCCTTTTCACTACGAGAAGGAAGGACAATTAGCGCCAATACATTTTGTTTTCTATGTTTTATATACATAATGAACCCCGATGCGGTAAACCGTTTCACCCCTTGCTATTCATTATCAATTGCTTGAGGGCATGGAAGGTGGTCTTACTTCTTGCTGGATCGGATGAGACGAGGGGGTGAGGTACGAACCCGCTCGCCTCCCTGAAGGGAGGGCGAGGGTCAACTTACATAAGGGACCGGGTGGGGGAAAGCCAATTTTGACAGGTAGGGGCGCTTCCAATTACACTTTTTGGAGGGAGTGGAAAACATACCCTTAGTTAGTTATTGGGGTAGGGATATGGCCAGGCAGGCAGGCAGCTCGGATTATCGCATTAAGCTGGACGGTTAGGGCACTTCTTGCTTGATCGGACGGACGAGGATCAACTTCAATTGAGTGGGGTAACGGGGGAAAGCCATTTGGACGAGGTCCGATCGTTTCGAATAAACCATTGGGAGTGGGGACTATACCCCTATTTCTTTTTAGATCTTTTCTCTCTCCATATTTCTCAAAGCGTATCTGGGGGTTGGTTCATCCCGGCCCGAAAAGAGGCACGATAGTGCTGCTACGACAAAGCCTCATTCCTTCCTGGCTGAAGCACTAGGTGAAAAGATGAAGTAGGAGAAGATATCTAGGTGAGTAAGGTGGGTACTACGTGAGGTGATGGTGCGCTGTATGTGATACTGGATGTAGGCTGGGTGAATCTCGTCCCGAGAAGAGGATAGTGCAGTAGCAACTAAGCTATTCATGAAGCAAGTGGTCTAGGGAAAAGGTCTAGTGATTCAGGTGGGTAGGTAGTTAAGAAACACATAAGTTAAGGAGCTACGCGGGTAAGAAGGTTGGTTTTATGCCATCCATACGATATTCCTGGTGGAATGAATGGGGGGGCATCGTGTATCACTCCATCGTCCTAGGGTGAAGGCAAGTAATAGAAGGGTAAGACGATCATCCATCCCATCCATCTGTTGCTTCTAAGGTAAGGGATCATAGCATTCCCAACCGACTTACTACGTGCATTAATGGTATCGGGCTAAAGGTCTAGTTGCTGTATTCTACTGATATTCCTTCCTGGCTTCATTCACTGCCACTGGGTTGGGCAGCACTCCATCAACTAGGGGGAGTAATCAATAAGGGTAAGGTTGGTGGATCCAGTCTGGTAAGTCTCTAGCAGTCCCCACTTGATTAAGCAATTCATTCAGCAGCAAGTGTATAGGGCAAGTGCAGGTATAGGTGGTATTCAGGTGGGTAAGGTGGGTATCCGGATAGCAGGCACATGAATTATAGGGCTTCTAAAAGTCAATACGACTGGTCTAACTAAGCTCAGTGCGTACCCAAGCGCGTAAGATATTATAAGTAAGGCAGTATGGAATCCAAGGGTAGTTCCCCACGCACGAGAATTCTACGACAGGTAATCAAAATGCTTTTTTCAAAGGTCGGAGGATTCTCCCTCTACAGAATAATCAGATACCTCAACCTCTATCGCTACAGAACCATGGGAAGGAATGTTATTACCTGGGCTAGATAGAAGGAATGACAATGCGCGTTACATACGTTAATTCACTTTTGGAGGATCCGCATAGCCGCCCATAAAAAGCACCAGTCATAGCCGATAGCCGATCATAGCCAGCCGGGTCATCGCCAGAAGGTCATTGTCCGGTCATACAAGGAAGTCATAGTCAGACAGTCATTGCCGATAGCCAATCATTGTGCCAACCGGTCATTCCAGAGGGTCCATTGTAAGGTCATAAACAGGCAGAGCTAGAAGATCATTGCTAGAAGCTCTACTCAGAACAAACTCTTTGCTACAAGCTCTAGTCAGTGCCAGTCGATCATAGCTTATAGGAGATCAGTCATTGCTGGGCTGGGTGGGATCAGGGGCTGGGCTGCATCGTTGGGCTGCTCGGTTGGGTGGGCTTGGATAAGAAAGAGGCTTGGCTACCCAGCTGCTTGGCTTGGATAAGTAAGAGGCTCGGATACTTACTGTGGTGCAATATTCAACTGCTGGGCTATTCAACTGGGCTAATCGAATGGGAATGGGATGGCTGCTTCGCTATTCGAATGGATCGACTGGGTGGGATAAGAGGCTGGGATACCGGGCGAAAGGGCTGGGAGAAAGAAGGGGCTAGAGGGGCCTAGGAAAAGAGCTAATATGACTAGCAGTAAAGAGATTCATTGACATTCAGGGATGCGAAGCAGGCTCGACCAAAGGCCCGGTAGGGACTCACTATTCATATGGTGAGGGAGAGGATGCGGAAGCAGGCCCTTTTTTTGACTTATTTGCCCCTCAAATAAGTCAAAAAAAAAGAAGTAAATTGAATGTGGCTTTTTTAGTTACTTATTTGAGAGGGGCCACCAAATAAGTCAATTAAGGTCCGGAGGGCTTGCGCTTCTGAGGGCAAGGGTGAGTAAGCGAACTCTCGACTAACGCCCCCCCCACCCAATAAGTAAATTGAAATGTATATCGCTTGTCTGTAATCAGACAAGGAACGTAGTGCTTGCTTGACGTTAGGAGGGCAAGGAACTGACTGAACCTAAACTACCACATGCTCATATATAACTACCACCATTTCACCGGGCTATCAATTAAGAATGACCAGCAGTCACTTACTCATTGTCTTGGTCGGCATTCATTATATACGTAATTACGTCATTCGAGATATGTCATTCTGCCTTCGCCGAGCAGCAATCTTGTGAAACCACATGCTCATATATAACTAAGCCGTATCTAGCAACCAAGCTACTTACGGAGGAGGCTTATCAGCCTTCTTAGAATGTTTATCCCTACGGCGCTGCTCCCTTCGTAGTTTCTTATCAGACTTCACCTTAGAACCATGTGTAGGGTGCTTTTGGAACAGGTTAGTGACCTCGATCGCAATCACCTATCATTCTTACCTCGATGCGCCCTCGCCTCCCAGGCGGCTCATATTCCCTCGATTCATGTTCCTCTAAGTGGCCCTTTACCATTCTATCTATTAATTATACGGCGAATCAACGCTTGCTTATCGAACCCCCGATGATCCAGTCATTTATAGTCCCGCTATGCCCGCTAGCAACGGTGCGCAAGCAGCCCAGCCGGTTCAATCACTAAGTTTCGTGAGGCAGTCTTGAACCAAGCAGTTCCAATCTCCACTCGCTGGGAGTAGTTCCTTTCTTCAATTCAAGCAGTTCCGAGGCCTAAGGCTCTACCCAATTTCTTTCTCATTTTTTCCATTCCAAATTATGAATGATACGAGGCATCATAAACAACAAACAGCAACTGCACTTTTTCCATCTGGGTATTCCCATTTCTTATTCTTATTTCATATCGCCTTCCCCAATACATATTTGGTCAGAAAAGAACCACAAAAGAGACCAGCGAAGAAAGAATCGGAGAAGGGGCAAATGGAGAAGAAGCAGCGGGTCGAACAGGGAACCTGACCAACATAGGGAAAGGATAAGGCGGGCCATACATGATTCTGGTCCGGAAAAGGATAAGAGGAGGCAGACAGTGCTTGATGATGAGCCTGAGCCTGAGCCTGAGACTGAGACTGATGACCCGGAGGAGATGAATAAGAGGAAGGATGATAATCACGCGTCGTGTGAAATCAAAATCTGACCTTTAGAGAGAATATGAAGAGGATGGGGGGGGGTAGCTTGCGGCATAGGAGGTAGTTGCTGGACCTGGAACTGGTAGCTTTGGTTGTGGATCCCTATTTGTTTCGACCCCGTATATAGTGAATGAAATGATACGAGTCCATACGTTAGCGCCAAAACATTAGCTTACCGCGTAGTGGGACAGAGGTGCACGGAAGATATGCTTGGCAGGACAAATCCAAGGACAGCGCAAGCTGTGTCATGCCAAAACCTAAATTGAGATGGTTTTAGTAATGACTGGCCCAAGCAAAGCGTGAACCGAAGAAAAAAAAGGTCTAATCAAACGACTATTTCATAGCGCCAGCGTCCTTATTTGTCTGTTGCGAACTTGGCATCCGTCCACGACTTATTCCGAAGGCTTAATCCGTCCGAGCGTCTACCCCTCCAAGGGTTCCGTTTCTCTTTGATATCCTTCCTTAATACCTACCTCATTGGTCCCAACTTGATTTCCTAAAAAAGATGTTTTCATCTCGGCTTGATCTCCCAACTATGTAGTCGATCAATCACTCAATCGACCGATAAATCAAATGTTCTCGAACGGGATAACCCCACCTCAAAGATGGAGCAGTATCTATCCTCCTTGTCTCTCCTTCATCTGTTGGCTGTAAATGAAAAAAAGCGATCAATTGCTCACTTGGACCCACACATCTACCTGCTCTGGCAGGTCTATATTTGTGCCGAACCTAGTTCCTATGGGAGATTGAAGTAAGGAGGAGATGTTTCCAGCCAGCAATCCAAATCATCCTAGCTTTGGCATTGCCTATCCTTTGAAACGTTGTGAGTAGGCATTATTCAAAAAGATAATTTCGCTTTCCAATGTAAGTTGGGCCACCCCTCTAAAAAGACTGTTTCTATCTAGCTCTAAGTTACTATTTGGGTGGGTGTGGGGGGTCTCTAGCCTCTCGCCAAATGTGATAGCCGCATCAAGGCGCTAAACCTCGAAACAAATGCTTTCATACCGCCAATTATAGAAAAACTGAATCAAATGGCAAATCTAAGTAATAAGAAATCATTTTGAGTACCCCTGAAGAGATCTTTGGACCCCTCAAAAGAAGGTTTAGCAAAATGAAAACGTCAAAAGAGAGAGAAGGTTTTCTAGCATCTGTTCCAAGCTAACTTATTGCCTGCCCCTTTCCAGGTAGGCCATTGATTGATCAATCTCATCTGTCAATCTCATCTGTTAACACGGCTCAATCAATTGCTTGTAAGTAAACAACGAGGCTCAATGTCTTTCTTATAGTGGGAAAATGTATGGGAACATAATCAATCTGATATTCGGTGGATCAATAAGGGTGAGTAAGCGAACTCTCGACCAGGGGGAGAGGGACCTTCTCCTCACCTCAATTGGGTATGATATATAAATAGGGTACTTATCCTCTATTGGCGGCCTTACTTGGTGTATTTTGGCGGGTGCCTTATGTACGCGTACTGGGCGGACTTCTTTTCCTTGGCGGGTTCTTTACGCGTACTGGGCGGACTTCTCTTTTCTCATCTATTGGTAAGGCCTTCTCTGCGGTAAGTACTTCTCTCATCATGTATATTGGTGAAAAACTCATCTCTCCTGGGCGAACCTTCCATCCAACAGCATCATCAGAAGATTCATTCCTCTATCCATGCTGGGATTCAAGTAAGAAAGTAAAAGGTAAAAGGTATCAGCAGCATCAAGATCAAAGAGGGCGAATAGTGAAACTGCTTTCAGTGAACGTCCCGCTTGGTGTAATTATTATTATTGGTGTATTCGCTGTTCTAGATTAGGTTATTTCTACTAGTGCGGTAGGCTTGGCTTAAGGCTTATGGTGAGAGGTAACAACTTTTAGGTTGCAGGCAAAAGGCAAAAGTCAAAAGGATGATTCCTTCCTCTCCTTATCAGTCGAGCCCCCTGTCGGGTTAGGGTTTACTTATTGGGTGGGGGGCTTATGGTCGAGCCTGCTTGCGCATCCTTAACAGTCGAGCCTGCTTGCGCATCCTTTGTCAGATGCGGGTCCATCTGTGTGGTAGGGGCCGCCTCCATATAGGGGAGGTTTCTATCTTGTTGTGGGCAGCCCGAGAGAGATGCGAGCAAACATCATCAATCGAGTGGGGGCCGTATCCTTTCGGGTACCAATGCTGGATGACCTTCCCTCTAGCTAGCAATTTGCGGGAAAGAACGAATGCGTAATGACATATAGAATATATGCATTCAGATTAGCACCTACTGACCTTCGCTGAGATAAGTTTCTTCCGTTCCGTTGGAAGGGCAATGAACGGGAAGGGATTCGATCCAGCCAAAGAGAGTCCGCTACCTTGTGAATGGGTACCGAGCCGTTGGTCAGTATAGAAGTAGCTGCAGTCAGAAGGAAGGAGGTACCGATCGGTAAGTCACAAGCGGTTGGTAAGTAGAGAAGTGGAGTAGCTAGCATTTAGTAAAACACACAAAGGCAGGAACCCAGACCTACCCATTGGTTCCTCCGCCACCCACCACCTTTGATCAAATTCTTGTGTTTTACAAACTGGTGGACACCGCTTAATGACCAAGTCAGTCAAGTGGCGGATTCTCAATCAAGCAAGTGAGCCATCTCAAACTCGAGCAAATGCATCCATCGAAAAGCTGTAATCGGTAACCAAAATCGGAGGGGCAATGTCCGAAAAGAAATCAACCACCAACCACTAGAAAGTTCACGTCGGGCATGTCCCGGAGCAGGCGAAGGTCTGACCGTAGCCGCACCATCGGGGGAGATATGAGCCCTCCCTCCAGAGCATGCAATCCTTGCCCTCAGAAGCGCAAGCCCTCCGGACCTTCAAATCGAGTTCATTTTCAAGCCAAGAGGTTGAAAGTCAAGAAATAATCAAAAATCTAATCAATAAGTCAAATTCCGGGGCTCATAAGTTCAGGATCAAGGGGCCAAGTTTCACTTTCATGGGCCTGCTTAGTCGTTCGACTGTCGCTGTTCGTCCCCCCCCCCTGTGGGGCGGTGTGCCTGAAGACTGCATCCCTAGAGATATGGATGGAGACTTGCATCTACAGCCTATTGGTTCCTAGTGCCTGTATCTAGGGCTAGGGCCATGGGGATTCTTAGCTGGAGTTTCATGGTTAGGTAGGTCTTTCAGTGGAGCTCAGCTGACTTGATCCCTAGTTACGAGATCCGTAGTTGAGATGTTCTACCTTTTGGGCTGCTGATTGGAGTGACTGATGAGGGCCTTCGTAGGTAGGTGCAGTTGGGTATCCATATCCCTCTATGAACCTCTAGTGCCGGTGAATTATGGATTCATAGTGCGATCGGAGCTTAGCGTGAATAAGTAAGGAAGTAGGGTTGTCGAAATGACTCATTAATAGTGGGATCGGTAACCCGTCTTATGCGCTACCTTGGCCGACATAGGCATATTCATTTACCAGTATATGACGCTTTTTGCTCCCCACCATTGTATCTCGTCTGTCGGCTAAGCCCTAAGTATCTAAGTATATCCCCTTATCTCTCTTCTATGGTGGAATCCATGTTGATTCGGTTCAGGCGACTTGTTCGAGGAAGGAGTAGCATAAAGGAGTGGTAAGTGATTCAAGCCTGAATGTATTGGATAGAGCTAGCATTCGATAGCCGTGCGATAGTCCCCCCCCCAAAAAACCCAAAAGATGTGGGAAAATAGCTTGGAACTTCCTAATGAAATGGGTATGGAATTATCGGTAAGATGGGTAGGGAGTAAAAGTAGGCGGTTCTCGAAAGAACTTATCAGGATGTCGCAACTACCGCTTTCTCTCCTCTGCCTCGAGGCGGTCTTCCTCTCAATAGAGAGAATTGGGTAAGCAACTATCCTTCCACCCGTCTATTGGTTAAGGCTAAATTCCAAGTATTCAACATGTTTATATCCCTCCATTCTTAGTTCGGGAGCGGAAGCACATTCTATCCAACTTTCCTAGTGAACGTCGAGTTAGGAGAAGGGTTTAAGGGATTGATAGGTCAATTCCCAGAGGTCTTAATAAGGCTCATCAATATAGTTATAGTGGTGGGTTCTATTCTAGTCTCCGTCTATCGGCGAAAGAAACCAATAAAGTGGGCCGGAGTTATAGGTGGTTCTATTCCCTCCCATGGGTGTGGGTCTATGATTCCCCGCATATTCCTCGACTCTACTCGGTCCAGTAACCAATTACTACTACGTGGACGAAGCCCGGGAGTATAGGGAAATTGGTACCCTCTATCCTATGTTCTAAGTGCGGGCAAATGATGGTAAGGTAGCTGCGGTATTGGTGGCCCAAGCTTCCGTAACCTCCCAGGTGCGGAAGGAGCCGCAGTTCACAAATAAAGGGGGGTGGTTCAGGTGGTTAGCGAATATGACGGTTGAGCGTGGAATGGGAGCAAAGGGCAGCTTCCTTCGGACCCTTCCTTTCACTCGGGGCAGGCAGGACTAACTAGTTTGGGTGGGCAAGGGCGTATAGCAACGAGCGGAGGATACAGAGTCATACCCCCCCCCAACAAATCGCTGTTTCTATACCTCGTGAGTGGGCCATGGAACGAATACAAATTGCCTTTAAAGGTAAGGTCACTTTCCCGAGGGGCACTGCGATCGATAACTAAATTCATTTGCTAATTTCCTTCCTTTGTCTGGGGCCTGGGCGCCCGCCTTCATCCAGTAGTATGAAGAAATCACATATCTAAAGGCTAATCCGATCCGATCTAAACCGGTTCGGCTTTGTTATAAGTAAGATACCTGAATCCACCCACTAAGCTAAATGACCTGGCACAAAGGGAAGTAAGGTTATAAAGAAGAGTCCTGGATATTTGAAAAAAGGTGAGGTGGAGGATCGAAGAGGCGAAGATATAACAAAAGAGAAGGAGCGGAGCCAAGAATATTCCACTGAAGATGAGGTATGGGTCTGTCTAAAGAATCGACTCCTAAATAGAAGGCGGGGTCTGAATCATAGCAATAATCAAGTTCCGAGTCAAAGTTCCCGTGGCATATTCAACTCAAGGTTCGGTGCGCAGCGAATAGCTCTAAGAATAAGGTGATTCAGAATAGTGCCTGCCATCCCATATCCGGTCCTTATAAGAGGGGGGAATAGTTGTACCTCCTAAGCGCTTCATTCAGTAAGTGGAGGGCTACGTGGTATAGGGCTCACGGGTCTAGTTCTATCTATAGGTGGGTAGGTCTAGTCATTCCTTGCAGTAGGCTCTTAATTGAAGAAGAGTATAATAGGCTCGGCCGGACCCCAATAGGGTAATAGGTGGTACCCAAATTCATAGGGCAAGGCAGTAAGTGAAGTAAAGGGACGGAGTCACTCACTATTCATATGGTTAGGGTTCATAGCAGTCCCGACTCACTAAGTGCATTCATTCATCAAGTGAAGGCTACAGGTATAGTTCTTGGAGGTGGGTAAAGAGTGAGTAAACCAAAGTAAGGTAAGGGATATTCATAGTGCCGTACCCTACTGATATTCCTCCTCTCCTTTTAAGGCTGAATGACTGGGTTGGTCAGGGACTCCTCCATCGTTCTAGGGTGAAGGCAGTAAGAGAAGGGTTCAGCTCCTTGCTTAACACGGTAACTGAGCTCTCCTTCTCCCGCCTCTCCCTCCTTTCCTCTGGCCTGCCCCCTCTTCCTCGCCTATGAGAAATGAGCAGACAAGCGGGTAAACCTTGCCCCCGGAGGGACAAGCGGCTTCGCACCTTCAATTGACTTATTGGGTGGGGGGGCATCGGAATGAGTGAGTGACTTCGTCGATGGCGGCCTTAACAGTCGAGCCTGCTTGCGCATCCTTATCAGTCGAGTCACTAACGTACCTGGGCATGGTGGTAGTTAGTTATATATGAGCATGTGGTAGTTGCGGCTTCATAAAATAGAGATTCAGATCGTAATGACATATATAATGAGAGTGATTTCCTAGCTAGAGGCAGCCTTGAGCAATATATAAACCCCCCAAAGAAAGACCAGTCATTCATTCGAAGGTCCGGAGGGCTTGCGCTTCTGAGGGCAAGGAAGATAAGTGCTACCTTATTCCCTTTCTCTTTCCTTTTACAAAGTGAAAAGATTTCTATCATATGAATCTTTATTAGCCAACTTCTGTGTCCGAAGATAGGTAAGGATGTCTCTGTGCCATGGGTCTTTAGCAGTGAAAATGAAGAGATATTTGTCTGGGAATTGATCATTAAGTGGGGGGGCTAGCTCGATCAGTGGGAAGGTCTGTGATGAGCTCGGTGAGATCCATGGCCTTCTTGCTTTTGGGGGTTACAAACTCAAGATCGAATTCCTAGAGGATCATGACCCATCGTGCGAACTTACCGTTGATAAGTCGTCGGCCTAGTATGTACTGCATCGGGTTTGAGTTTTCCATTCATGTGGTTTTGCAAAGCAAAATGTAGTATCAAAGTTTCTGGACTGACAGTCTAAGCCAAGGCCAACTTCTCGTCATGGCTGTAATTCATTGGTGGTCCTGTCAAGGTCTTACTAATGTCATAAATTATGTGCTCTTGGTGATCTTCTCCCTATTGGACTAACATGTCTGCAACGACATAAATGGATGCTGAAATATATAGGATTAAGTCACGGTTGAAGTTGGGTAGGGAGATGAGGGGGGTGGATGTAAACACTTTCTTAAGTGTATCGAAAGACTGTTGCGCTTGATCATCCCATTGGAAGATAATGTCCTTCCGTAAAAGAAGTAATAACCCGTGTGCTTCAGTAGCGTAATCTTGGATGAACCGATAGAGAAAGTTGGCTTTCCCTTGGGGATGCTTTGCAGCTGGCGCCGGTTCATAGGAGGGGGCAGCTCGAGGATGGCTTTCACTTTAAGTGGATCGACGGTGATCCCCTTCTAAGAGATGATGAATCCAAGTAGGCACCTAGCCGTGATGCAGAAGACGCACTTGAGTGGATTCAAGCAGATATTGTCTTTCCAACAGCGTAAAAAGATGGTGCAGAGATCTTGTCAATGGTCTGTGCATTTTTGGGACTTGGCCGTGAGGTCGTCAAGGTAGGTCAGGATGATCCTAGTCAGATTGTGGAACACATAGGACATAGCACGCTGGAAGGTAGTGACCACATTTTTCAAACCGAATGGCATCACACGGTAGGCAAAGGTGCCCCATGGTGTCATGAAGGCAGTTTTATATTGGTCCCGTTGGCGGATTCAGATCTTATGATAACCGGAAAACCCATCCATGAAAGACATGACTTCATGACCGACGCAAGCATCGACAACTTGATCGATGAAAGGAGTAGGGAAGTTGTCTTTGAGACATGCTTGGTTGAGATCCTTGAAGTCGGTGCATACCCGAATGGTACCATGCTTTTTGTTAACAGGGACCGGGTTAGATACCCATGATGTGTATGTGATGGGATATATAAACCTAGCTTGGCGGAGTTTATCAATTTCAGCTTTGATAGTTGGGGCTTTAGAGGGGTGTAAAGGTAATTGCTTCTGTATTACTAGAGAGGCATCAGGCCATGTGTCGATATGATGTTCGACAATAGAGGGGTCTAATCTTGGCATCTTGGAGTATGTCCAAGCAAAGACATCGCGGAATTGTTGGAAGAACATTGTGTAATCGGTAACCTCTTTTCAGATTGGCTCTTGGGTGGCGGAAGGGGGTCCATTCCTGTCCGGGGCAAACGTTGACAATTGGGGGTATCATATAGATCGGGGGGATAACTCTCCTCAGCTAGAGCAAGCATAGCAAATAGCATATATAAATGTGCATAATCGTTGGAATAGTAAGTTCGGCGCTGACTCAGCGAGAAAGAACCCGCTGGGCATGTAGAATAAATAGAAAGGTGGCCCTTGCAGAGATTAAGCGTTACACAAGATATTGGGAAGCGACCATCTGGAGCTAGTGTATTTCCAGCATGTAGCTGTCCAAGGATGGAATGAAATGAAGCAAGCAGTAGGTAAGGACGATACGGTTTTGAACATTTGCTTAAGCTTCCTTGTTCAGTCTTTATTCACTTGAGTGCGAACATTTGTGAGCATAGTGTAAGGCATAAGATAAGGTAAGACCTGGTTGCACCCACCTACGACACTAGTCGCCAGATAGAGGGACCCTTTACAAAGGCTTAATGGATTGAGGAAAAAGCCTTACTTAATGGATATTTAGTTGCTTCACAGGTTTTGAGTGATCACGTAGACTTTCACCAATCCTCATTTGAAGGGATGACGTTGACCTTTCTGTCACCAACATGTTTCATAGTCGAGGTGAGGAATATCTCTTTCTGAATTATTAATGAACTGACTTCGTGATAATCTATACCGAGTAGATTAGGTTGGAAGAACCCGTAAGGCAGAGGACCTTAGGGCGAGACCAAGTAGGGCGGACTACTCTGGTAAGGAAGACTCTAAGGCAGACATTTAGGTGAGGGAGGGCAGGACCTTTGAAGACAGACTTAGGTCAGGCAGGCTCTGATCAGGTTAGGTTAAGGTAAGGTAAGCTTAGGCGAGAGATATATTCGAGTGGGGACACCGGAACATAATAGAGAATATTGTCATGAACAGCTAGTATTGGCCTAACTGCTTTCGTCAAAGGTGAGTAGCTGGTACCGACCTAACAGTTTTCGTTCAAGGTGAGTAGCCGTAAGTGTAAGAAGAGTGTAAGAAGGTAAAGACTCAATCACCTATTCTTTGTCAAACCTACCTTCCCTTCATAAGGTAAGAAGGTAAAGACCCATTTGTTACCCTGCCCTACTTTTTGTCATAAGCGTACGTAATAGAAGAACCCGCGGTAACCTCAATGGCTGCTGGTTAACTGGTCAGTTGCTGCTATAATAGCTATAAGAAGACATGGTCAGATGAGTATTGTTACTGTACGTATCTATTTTGATTGGTAGGGGTTGCGTGATGAGACATCGGGATAAGAGAACTTTCCCTTTGTGATAAAGCCGCTTGATAAGATAGCTTTGGGATACAGGTTCGTGAGAATAAAAGAGCTTCGGGTCAGAGAAATTGGTTGGGGTAAAGTAACACCTACTTTCTGATTGACTGAAGAGCGCATCCCCAGAGTAGGCATTCTCAAAAGGAGGAAGGTAGGGAAAGTTAGTTCTTAAATAATCCAGCGTTTGCATGCGCGCACCAACCCACCCACATTGAGACAATATGGGTATTCTACCCCACTCACTTCCATTCATTGTAGCATCTGAAGTTAATAGCACTAATGTTCTCAGTGCTTACCCCTTTGAAATCTCTGATCTTAAGACATTCCAAAGGAGGAATTTCGCTTCGCCCCTTAGCGAGCTGTCCAACTAGCATTATTCGAGTAAGTGAAAACAGTCAGTGCTTCCAATCAGGGTGGTGGGAGGTGTAATTAAGGAAGCACTGTAACCTTCCCTGCTGGGGTTGTGAAAAGAGGTAAGGAGTCAAGGCAGCGGTACAGCGAATAATAAGGTCTTTCAAGCCGAAAGAACATATCTAAAGCAATATACACAGTTGAGGTTGTCAAGAAGATCCCAATATGAAAAGGCATAAAGTAGAGGGCTGGCACCAGGTTTGGTAGGTCCGTCGAAACCTAAAAACCTCCCAAATGCATGCATGTAGATAAAGAAAACACCTTTTTTTGCCCCGAACTCGCTTTTTAGAGAAAAAAATAGCCTCGTCCCAGCAAGTTCTGAATGCTAAGTAATTAAATCATTTGCCCGACCTAAAAAGAAGTATCTAAAGGTCCCGGAGGGGCTTGCGCTTCTGAGGGCAAGGAGAAGTACGAGTTACTAAGTGTGTGCACCCACCAGGTAGGGGACAAGGGTTGAAACGGTTTACCTCGGTAAGTCATTACGTTTCTAAAACATAGGAAGCACGCATCACTAATTGACACACTTCCTTCTCCTCGTAGTAAAGACCCCCAAAAAGACTTATACATCTTCATTTCCATCAATGCAAAACTAAAAGAACAGTGAGTATTGAATAGGCCGGCCAGATGGATTTGTTGCTTAACAGAAAGGAGCATGCACTTTATTACTTTCACCAGCACTAGTTGAAGCAGATCGACCAAAGCAGAACTCAGACACTAGCAGCCCCAGATCGGCATTATAGGACAAGACATTCTCATCTATTCCCACCCAACACTTTCCCAAAGAAAATGGAATGGAGGTTTTCTGGTTGCCTTTTGCCTATCACCAGAAGCCTAAACAAGTCCAACAGATGCCTTTAGACGGAAGCCAGTCGATATCAGACATGCTTGACTTACGTTGATTCAGCGTTGAGCTGAGAGAGTCCAATCGATGTTGAATGATTAGGATTCGCCTACCGGTTTAGTTATGCCAACCGGGATTAGTCTTCAGCCAGTCAGTGCTAGCTGATCAGGGCAGCTCTAGTCAGTCATTGCTGTTATTAACTCTTCTCAAGAAAGAAGTCTATTCTTGGGAAGCTCTACTCAGTCAGTGCAACTCTCTTTTCATTGTTACAAGGTCATTGCCTCAAGGCGTCGATCATAGTTGAAAGCCAGTACCGATAAGGAGGTGTCATTTACTAGAGCTGCCAATCATAGCCAGTCTCATAGCTGCAGTGCAAGCACCTGACATAGCCAACAGAGCAATAGATCATAGCCGATTGCCAATCATAGCCAGTCTCATAGCCAGGAGGTCATAGCCAGAAGGTCTAGGACCATGTTTACATTAAGCCCAGTGTTTCCTAA
>Ga0139314_100135_pt1 | contig 15198 bp, 10 predicted proteins | sample In2P11_FD_99376 | JGI IMG/M metagenome (GOLD analysis project Ga0139314, IMG submission 99376)
TCTCCCATATAGGCCAACTAATGCACTGATGGCTACATTGGAAGTATCATTCACGTGAGTCTGGCCTATGCTTTTTTTAGGTTAGGAGTAGGAGTAGTTTTTATTTTGTTTGTTTTCCTTTGATTTTCTTTAATTTGTTTCGCTTTCACTCCACTTCTTTCCTTTGTTTGTTCTCTTTTCAGTGATTTGTTAGCTTTTACATGAGACCATGTTTGGCTTCTCAAATAAGCTCAGTGAAATCCAAGAGGAAGTTGTAATGATATCAATGCTTGGTTATCTATATATTCCCTCTCTTTATGTGAATCTTTCATTTCTTTTAGTCGATGATACTCTGTTGAAAAACATGTTCCTTTTAAAGAGGGTCATAGTGAAATCATGATGCTTGCACTTTTAACTAGAACCTCCTACCCTAATCGGTCTTCTATTTTCGGTTAACCCTTGTCAACTAAGTTGAGTAGAGTAAAGAGAGGAGGAAAACCTTAACAAGTATGTTAGAGGTATACATAAATATCCTTCTCTAAAAGGACAACCTCTTCTACCCTCAATAAGTCGGGATGCCTCTTCTGCCCCATGAAGTAAATAAGTGCCTATGCACAGTTCTTTGAACAAATAAAGATGAAAAAATGAAAAATGAACTAAAGGGTGAAAGGAGAGATAGCCTTCTTGTGCAGAGAGGTGGAGCAAGAAACTTCGTCAGGGTATTGTCAAGGCTCACTAGTAGCAAAGCAATGCTCACATTCCTGAAGTGACTCTATCATGGTAATGTCTAGGCCTGCTGGCAATGGAGCAAAACCAAAGATGAAAACTAAGACTCTAATAGTTTCTTTTACTTGTGCATCTATATACTCCTCATCCCAAATCAAAAAAAGCTATTTTGACTTGGCTTGGTATGTCTGCTACCGATAAGGAGAATGGTTAGGACTATATCTCAAACTCAAGCTAAGTGAAGAAACTATGATAATGAAAGAACTGAACAATAATTCCAGCATAGTTAGACCTTTTTTTGCATGAGAGAAGGTCCGTACAGAGAGCTAGATTCCTACCAGTGTGTTGCCAATGTTGTAGTGGCTACAATCACCCTGCAAAATGTTTCATATGCTTCGATTCAAGTTGAAAAGCAAGGACAAAACCAACCAAAAACAGAAGGGGAGGGCGAACATATGTAGGATCAAGAGCTTGCTCAACAGATTGAAGAATTGATTGAATTTGTGGACATGGAGTTGGAATGAGAACCATAGGATGATGATGTTGACCTAATGCCCAGTGCACCATAGGTCACCATTCAGTCTCCACAACCTCCAACCACAGATTTAGCCCTGAGCAAGGGAGGGGACATAATTATTCTTAATGATGATCTAGTAATGGATGTGTACAATATGTCATATAATGAACTTTAGAAGAAGATTGTACAAGCAGAAAGAGAGAATTTTTCAGATGGTCATGCATCACCTGCATTCATTAGAGAAAGGCTGATAGTGGAGGACACCAGCAAGAATCCAAATGCCATTGCTTAAACCAACTTGTTCTTCATGGGTGTGATGAGATCAAACACTCAGTATTTAATGGTCGAGAGTAAGCAATTGATACAAAATTTACACATTTCCTAGCAAGTGATAGAACAACTCCTTGGAGTAGTGCATAATGCAGCTCCTGCATAGGTTTGCTTGGGGAAATGAGAGCAACGATACTTCGTGAGGTATCAACACTTGAAGAAACCATGTGGGGCCTATATGAGGAGCTCATGATTATACATGAGGCAATTTTCCGCTTGGATGGCTTACAACAACAGAGCAAGGAAATTTGCAAGACTCTTAGGAATGTACAAAATACCATCACTGTCATGCAAGAATGGAAAATGTGATACAAAGGTGCACCGCTTACTTTGGTAAAGAAGATGAAGCCACAAGAATAGCTGGAGATATCAAGAGTTCTAATGTTGATTCAGAACAAAAATCAGCTCACCTTGTTCATTGGAAACATTTAGGCCTCATATGTACGGTTGTACAACAATTTGGATTTCATGGTGGGAACCCACAATATCCCATCAGTTAGCTCACTCACCAAAGCTAAACACAAAAACTAAGTCAGGCAGGAGATTAAGGAGTACTTGGAGAAGTTGAGATAGGTTGCCACCAAGGAGGATTTAGTTCTCAACAGACAATGCATACATAACTACATTGATGGTCCTATCTTGATCAAAACCATGTTGCTCCTGCTCGAGAAAGAAGTTAATATTGATTCCAAATCATTGTATCTAGATGCATTGGAGGCTAGAGTCTGTCCATCATGACACAATCATCGTAAAGTACCAAGCTTGGCATCATATGTGACCAAGAAGCATCAAATGGAAGGTGTTGATCTAAAGTGTTCACTCAAGAATCATAGTGTCTTTCTTGTTAGGATTTCATGCTGTCTCTACCCTATTTCATCCTATATGGGTATGAGTGTAAAATGTAATATTATTTTTAATTATGTTTTAAGTGAAATTCCAAGTGCCAATATTGCAATATGAAGATTCATCATTTAATGTAATGTCTCATTTTGTGAATAAGTTGAAGAGTCATGAGGGTAGTCCAAAGGCCACAAAGGGGAGTTGAAGAGTCACGCCCTCTTATTATAAATATAACCTCATAACTCATGTAAAGGGATTTTTGGGAGCGAAGCTTTTGGCTAGGCTTAGGCTTAGGAAGAGTTTGGGAATATTGTTGATCCAAGGGATTGGTAAAGTTCTCAAAATTCAAAGTGTTCAAAAGTGCTTAAACGTATACTAGAGCATATATCTCGATGACCTAGATCCAGTGAGACTTAAATCACTCAAAAATGATATCATATGCTCCCAATGTCGTGTTCTGATCATTTTCCCAAACAGGTAAAAAATTTGCAGATTGGTTGTAGGGCTGCTGACTGGGCAGCCCATATGATGATTGGACAAGGTGAATGGGTAGGATGAATTTATAATTTGGGCCAATGAATGGCTGCCAAGTTTCATTTTCCGATTGGTTCGAATTTTTTGTTTTTTCATTGGTGGAAATGGATTTTAAGTGGTCCAATGAATGGAGGCTGTGCAGGTCGATGGAGGGATGCCACGTGGCCTCCCAATGGTTCATTAAAATTTTGTTATCGATAAAATTTCCTTTGGGAGAGTCGAACATATGGTATTTAAACAAACAATGCAGCGCCTTATCGCTAGGGTGCATGGTAGTTCTTAACAATTATAGTATAAAACTTACATTTAAATTTTTCCACCAATTGTATTGGGGAACAAGGTCAGGGTTAAGCCCTGACCCTTAATCACCCCATGCCACTAGATTATAGGCAGTGGAGCCGAGGGCTCGGGAATAGCCCCTGATCATATTTTCCAGCACTAACAGATAACACCCATCAGGCCACATACAAAATAGCACGGAGCACCAACAGTAAAGGGTGTAAAAATGGGGACCCGCCCTAGTCACATGCCACCATATAACCACACTCCACCACAACAAAGGGGTGAGTGCTGAGTCTAGGTTTGGGTTTGTCAGCTTTGGGATAAGCCCTACTCTTATTACAGCATTGAACCACTCATTGAGAATTTGCAGTCTATGCCAACGGGGGTGGGCGGTTAGCCCCAACCCCGGGATGCATGGCCCCATGTGGCCATAATTTTCCGCCTATGTGCCTTACAGGAAAATTAAACCAAGTGACAAAATGCACCAATTTCAGTGTGAATCTTGTCAGTGCTAGGTAAAACTGTTATTCATTGTGCTCAGGAAAGGTGAAATTCATAGGATGGTTAGCAGTCAAGTGTAGTATGTAGATCAATTAGCAGAAGAAACTTTGGGAGACTATATCTTCTTGAGTTTTTGGACAAATTGAGCCCAACAAAATCCCAGCTAGAGGTTTTTTACTGTTCTAAATCCATTAGAGACATAATATTTACATTCCAAGCACTGTAAATCCATGTAAACACAAATTTGAGCACTTAATGAAAGAGTCCCAACATTGGAAGCTAGACCAGGAGATGTATCCCACGAGAGGGGTGAACACGTTTATCATTTTTGTTGTTAAGTGTTTATAATATGGTATATGGTCTCTGTTATTGTTCTTAACTAAGTTTAAAAATCATTTTTTTTTGTGTTTTTTGTAAAGTGATCCACTACCCAAAATACATAAAATTTTACTTGCAAATTTTCCATCACCTTTATGTTTTCATAACAAATCCGTTTGGTATCAAAGCCCAAGGTTATTTTGAAGGTTTGATTTTGTTTGTGAGTTTTTTCTGATGCTTACAAGGTTGAAGCATAAAAGAGGAGAAATATAACTTGTGGATCCAAGGTCTCACATTGTTTCAAGGAGAACACACACACGTCAAGCTTCACTAGTCATGGCACATGAAGAAGGTCTTGAAGGGATGTCTAAAGATGAAATAACTTTCAGAAAAGATTTCTTTGAGATGTCTGAAATGGTAAAATTTCTTTATGAGGAGAGGAATTTAAGGTTGCAAGGAGAGAGCTCAAAACCTCCAAAGGGAGATGGAGGAAAAGAATACAAGCCTCCAGAAGGGAATTGTTGGAATGGTGATAAGCCACCACCTTCACCTCCATCATCCTCATCTTCATCCCCATATTCTTCTACTTCTTCAACCCTTCCACACAGACTTCCAAATTATCTAATGGGAAATGGTAAAACACCTTTGTTAAAGCTTGACATAAAGTTTGAATTTCCTATGTACAATGAAGAGGTAAATGCTGAAAAATTAGATAATTGGGTTCGTCAGGTTAGTGTGTGTTACCAGGAATAGTGTCTATGCAGAACTGCTAATCCCACTAAGGGTGGTAGCAACCTTAGAAACAAACAGAGTAAAGCTACTTTCGTATTCCTTTATGACTAATAGATAAGAAAGGAATGAAGGGACCAACCTCAATCTTGCACTTGGTTCCTCACTTTGATTCCTCTCTCTTCTGATAGACCCTTGCCACTTGCTTCCTCGTTAGCCCAGCTTCAAAGAGCACCTGTGGAATCAAAGCAGCACAATACTATCTGAGAACAGAGATCTACTAGCATAAACAGTATAAGATCAGATGTATATTGACCACACACAAACATTTGTCATAAAATATGCAAGAACATGGAGGAAAACTTGAATAGCTTTATTGATATCAAGAAAAGAGCAGGGGAGGATTACAACCAATTGTTCTGACCCAGCATCATCCTCTTAGCAAGAAGCCCTTCTTCACCTCATGAAAAGCTTAGATCACCCAACACTATGATGTTGCAGCAAGAAACCAACAGCACTTCCTTACAAGATACAAAATTCTAGCCTCTGGATCTCTGGGATGAGGGATCCATATATAGATGTTTGAAAGGAGGGTGAGTCAGCTTCTGGGGTTTGATTGGTGTCTTCTCTCTGATAGTTCTTGATTCCACTTTGAGAATGATGATCTCTTACTCATCCCTGGGTGAATTTAGGGAGGCAAGTGTCACAGGAAAAGTTTCTGGAAGATTCCATGATTTTCCACCTTGCACACTGCCTCTGCCATTTGTCCATTCTCGCCCATCGCACCCCATAGAAGGGATTTTAAACATGCATCACACCCTCTCTATGTATTTAGGTGGGATGCAGTGCACTTTGTCCATGGAGCAGGAGAGATGGCCCAGTTTTGACCAGTTCTGAGTAGTTTTTCATGAAGAACTTCTGGGAGATGATGTGATCAGCTGACCTTGCTCTTTTAGGGGTTGGAACAACACTTTTAGGGACTTAGGTGTTGGAAATAATATTGAGAGGGGGGGGGGGGGGGGAAGACCCCGGCCAGAGCAACAAGCAAGTTGGGGTAGAGAGCCGTAAGCGCGGTGGTGACGGACGTGCTCGTACGGTCCATAGAGGACCGGGTGGGGGGTATGATCCTCTCGTTGATTATTGGAAACTGGAACTCCCCCATATCCGAAATATGCTTTTCCAGGAGCATTACGATCTGCAGCTCAAATGGTCTCTTACGAAGTATCTATTGGTCTTATTATTATTGTGCGCCTCGTGAGCGCGTTTGGATCCGCTACAGCACTCGGTCGGATGTTACCCTAACCCGACCCGGGAACGGACCGGAGGGAACCGCAGCATGGGTAATGTCCGCGTCTCGCCGCAAGGCTAATTTTGAGTTGCAACAACAGGGTTGAGGCCCCTTCCGGAAAAGGCAGTCCGGCGGCACCAAGGGTCCTGGTACTATCCAGGTGCGAATAACCCCCGGGGGTGGCTGCAATGGGCAGAGATGCCACTCATCGGCCTAAACGACGAGCAAACACTCGAACGTGAGAGCGAGGGATCACCCAACGAATGGACTCTACAGCGACAGGAACCATGCTTTTGGATGGAGAAGTGGGAACCTTAATGATGAATAGTAATAGGCCGAATCTGAACTGCGGGAATATATATTCGGAACCTAAGGGACTAATATGAATAGGGGCCAGGAATGTATGGGTGACAGATCGGCCATAAATGTACTCCGGAATATACACCAGGGCAACAAATGTCGGTCGACGATGCCGCCCGTTTCCATTTCGTGGAAGTGCTCGGCAGAGGAAGGGGCTGTAGGTGATGATGATGCCCCTATTGATGAAGGAATCGCTGGGCACCTATTTCTTTCTCTCTTATTTATTTCATAGGCAGCAGGTCCTGGTAAAATCCGGTGGGTGCCGCAAGGTTATACCCCCCCCCCTATCTATCTACCTATCTATCTACCTATCTATAGAGAGATAGTAGCGAGGGGTAGGTATCGGTCCGATAGGGATAACCTTAATTCTTAATCAAAAGGTTCAATTTACTTATTGGGTGGGGGGGCTTATGGTCGAGCCTGCTTGCGCATCCTTCAAGGCCCTCGCCTTCGGAGGGCTCGCGTTCGTTCCTCGCCCTCTACAGTAGTGCGAGTCACTTCACGTACCTCGGCCATAACGACCGAGCGACTCGTCCCTCGTACCTTTTTGGTTTGCTTATTGGGTGGGGGGGCTTATGGGTGAGCAATAAATCACCTTTGTCGGTCGAGTGTGAAAACGATGGCGGCCCGGGGGTTCTTCAAGTTCCTCTCCTTATCAGTCGAGCCCCTGTCGGACCTCTCTTTTGGGGCGTATGGGGTGCTTATTTGGTGAGGGGAAGGAGCGAAGCCGCTTTCCCGACAAAAGAGGGGAAGGAGCGAAGCCGCTTGTCCTTGCTCTCGGAAGAGCAAGCGACTACGTTCCTTCCTCAGGCAAGGTCAATCCAATCCTTCGACAATGCTGCTATTATATACGTAATTACGCTTTAGCGTAGACAGACACAACTCCGTTTCTTATCGTACTTCTCTTTTTTCCCCTCAAATGGTGTCACTTTCTTCCCCTTTGAGAAGGTAAGTAAGTGCTGATCTTCGACAATGCTGCTATGGGCATATGTCATTATGCATTCATTCTTTATCTACGTAATTACGCTTTTCTTTCCTGATCCTAAGTGACTTATTTGGTGAGGGTGAGGGGAAATCCTTTGGGTGAGCAATCCAGCAATCCTTAGGTTGACTTAAAGCGACATGCTCGTAAGTAATGCGCGTCACATCTTCTTCTGTTCTGTCTGTCTTCAAATAGTGATTTGAAGGTAATCAATAGAGCACATAGCTCAGGTCAAATCAGGACAAATCATACTTATTCGAGCAGTACCTACCTCACACCGGCCGTCGTTCGTGCAGCGTTTCATTTCATTCCTTCCTGCAATAGTGGATTATGGTATCCTACGATATTATTGCACCCATTAAGAAAGCCTTTTGGGGTTTCTTTTCATTGCCCATTGCCCATTTTCATTTCCAGCTGCATTTCCCCTCACAAATTTCATCGCATGTAAAGCCAGCCAGACAGCCAGACAGCCAGACTCAATTACATTGGACCTAGTCGCCGATCTATTTTCAGAGGAGATCGGCGTACTCCAATCCTGTTATTCGAGCTCCGCCCAATCCGCTTATCATAAAGTGGAACATAATCTCAGTTGGAAACAGCATTTTCTCGAGGTGCAGGATCAGAACTATCAATCACTATTGGGGAAAAGGTAGTTAGCAGTACCCCCCTTGAAATGAATGATCAATCAATGCCGGCCCCGGGGGGCGCGAGCTGAGAAAACAAGTCAATTGGTGTCGACCAGCCAACTCTTGCTTGTTGGGATAGGTAAGATATAGAGATATAAGGGCCAACAAAGAGAGGGGGATACATCTTGCTTAGATCACTCCCTCTTCCTGGTTTACCCAATATCCCTAAAAGGCCCATACTGGTAGGCTCGCTGACGATCCCCATTAATGAAACTACTATAGAACACTTATCCATTTAGGTATGGGTAGGACCACCCATTATGAGTAGATGAGTAGAGTAGGCCGATCCTAGTAAGTATTCTTTCCCGGATCTCTTTATTACGAACCGATAAGATCTAAAGCACATTCGGAAGGGGGTGTCCTACCACTGATTCTCCAACCCCGCTATGTTATGTGCATTCAACTAGCACTTACCCTTTCCCCAAAAAAGCAGTAAGGGGAGTAGGCGGATCGGTCAATTCGGAAAGCGTCGTTCGCGTACGGCGGGTGGGCAGGGATCTATGTCGCTGGCTGGTGAGAACCAGTTAGTTAGATGGGTCTAGTAATCAGGGAAAGCAGGACTAGCTGGAATGGTAAGGATGACGAATCGATATAAGTAGGTGCTGCATATGACTCTGCCTCCATTCTGTGCTGTGCCTGCTCGTGAATCAATTCAATAGAGATGAATGGATAGGGCAGCTGGTCAGAGATCTTTAAGGCGAAAACACCACCCTTTCAATAGATAGCACTAGTGAACGCGGATGCGGTGTGTGTTCCAGCACCATTTTTCATGGCTCTCGCACATTATTGGACAATAGAGTAAGGTCCTGCTAGGCGAATTGAGGGGGCAAGGAAATAGGGATAACCGTCTTTAAGTAGGAATGTACGTGCCGCTTTCTTTATGGATATAAGCAAGCAGGGGCCAGGGAAATAATGGGTTAACCCAAGACTTCACCCTATTAACGAAGTGGAGGGTGCACTAACGACTTAATTGGATGGAGTTAGGTCCTTAGTCAATACAGATTCTATAAGGCGCTTATGAAGCCTCGATCGATCAATCAATAGGCAGGCAAAGGCAGGCCCTCTTCATTCCCCTCAATCCTTTGTTTTTACATATATATTGAGAATGGAAGAAGAATAAGTAAGTTTATAGAAAAAGAAGTAAGTTTCAAGGAGCGAAGCCGCTTGTCCCTCCGGGGGCAAGGTATTTCTCTCAGGAAGGACGAAGGACTGATGTTGTCGCAGAATCATGTTGGCGGAGCTTTGAGAAAGACACCAAGATCACGTAACAACGACTGTTGCCAGCATATATCGGCAGTAAGTGTGGCAAGAGCTCGATATTCGGCCTCAGCACTGGAACGAGAAAGAGTCGGCTGTTTGCGAGAGCACCAAGAGATAAGATTGGGGCCAAGGAATATGCAGCCACCAGAAGTGGAGCGGCGATCATCAGGGGGCCCAATCAGCATCAGAATAAGCAAGAAGCATTTGTGATTGGTCGAAAACGAAGACCATACCCCTGCTTTTAAGTAACGTAAGATGCGCTTGACTGCCTCAAAGTAAGTAGTAGTGGGGGCATGCATAAACTGACAGACTTGATTCACGGCGTAGGACAAGTCTGGTCGAGTCATGGTCAGGTATTGAAGCGCACCCACAATACTACGATAAGTGGTCGCATCAGACAAAGGGTCACCATCAAATTGATATAATTTGAAGCCAAAAGGAGCTGGTGTAGAGAGGGGCTTAGCAGCAAGCATATTAGTGCGATGTAGTAGCTCAAGAGCATACTTTGTTTGAGTAAGCACAAGTTCATTAGAGGAACGAGAAACTTCCATACCTAGGAAGAAGTGTAGGGGGCCAAGGTCTTTCATGTCAAACTGAGAAGCCAGGGAGGATATAAGCATGTCAATACCACGTGTGTTGCTTCCGGTAAGAAAAATGTCATCAACGTAGAGAAGAAGAAAGATGCACCCAGCTGCACTACTGTGAATGAACGGGGATGAGTCAGCACGGCTACCAACAAAACCACGCTCACGAAGAGCTGAGCTGAACCGGAAGAACCATGCTTGCGGGGCCTGCTTAAGGTCATAGATGGCCTTGTAGAGTCGACAGACATAGTGTGGTCGTACTGGATCAATGAAACCAAGTGGTTGAGTCATATATACCTCCTCAATGAGATCACCATGTAAGAATGCATTGCGGACATCAAGTTTTGGAACCTGGTTCATTGGTGTTCCTCGTAAATGCCTTGCTGTTGATGGAACCCCTTGGCAACAAGACGAGCCTTACTCAATGGAGCCATCTGCCTTGCGTTTGGTCTTATAGACCCATTTGCAGCCAACGATATTGAAGCCAGGTCGTGGAGGAACAAGAGTCCATGTGTTGTTGCGTAGCAAAGCATGAAATTCTTCTTGCATAGCAAGACGCCAATGAGGCTCTCGCTTGGCCTGAGAATAGCAGGTTGGATCTGAGGATGCAGTGGTAGCAAGCATAGCAGAAAAGCACGGTGGGATAGGATGACGAGTAGCATATAGCACCTTTGGTTTCCGAATGCCACTGCTATTACCCTTTGAAGAAGAAGCCTATATATAGGACTACTCTTTTCGTTGGACAGCTACTCCCCCTATTCTGATTATTTAAGGGCAGTCTTGCATTGCTTAGTCGTTTGAACTGCCTTATTATAGAAACAGAAACCTTCAGCTTAGATCCTGGGAAACTGCCTTCCTTATTCATTCATTACTGCCAGAATTGATGAGATCAGATCAGATCAGATGATTGGGTCGGGCTCAACACTTAGAACCTTGACTATGAACCCCTTTACTCTTACCAACTACTCATCACACCTGCTTCAACAACCTTTATTTACTGCTTGCCTATCTTTACGGCATTGGATCGGACGGAAAGTCACATAGAGAAGAGAGAGGAGAGAGAGCATCGGTGTACGTACGGGCTTCATACAGAAAGCATTCACCAGCTTACAGAACACTTACTTCATTTATCTCCCGGGTACCAATATGAACTACTGTTACCGCAGAACCTTGCCCATACTATTCTGTAATCTGAACCTACCCCATTGCTAGGAATCCCCTACCCGCTTTTCAGTTTATGCCTTAACCTGTATAGTTACCCACCTTCATTATTATACCTGCCCTATCTTGATTAATTAATCAGCGGAGGTACAGCTAGAGATTGATCCGGTATGGCACCGGATCAACCAACCCTTACCCTTGACTTTATTACTGCCTTACCAAACTTAGTGGATGGAGTGCTGCCTGCCTTACTTACCAGCATTGGATCCGATGGAAAGAATCAAAGGGCGGGCTTCATAGAGTCTTGTTGGACGGGGGCGTTACATAACTGCATTCATCAGCCTGGAATAACACTTTAGAGATTCTTCTGGGTACCACTATGCTATGACCTATCCCGCCGAGGTGGATACGATTGGATTTATTAATTTGAACCCACTGGCTAGGAATATACTTACAATGCCTGAACCTCATAGTTATCCACCTGACCTATACCACTTCTTGAATTAATCCCTTACTTAGTCGGTACTTACTGCTACAGACCCTTCTCTTAATCGGGTCAGGATAGTAGGATGAACCCAGCCAGTTTACAGAAAGTATCACGGACAGTATCACAGACAGCACATCATCACGTAGTACCCACCTTCAGACCTAGCACCTGGTAGCCCTACTTGCTTAATCAATCTCTTAGGAGGGCACTCTGACAAGAAATCCCTTGCACTAGGAAGCGCAAGCCCCTCCGGGACCTTACCCTTTCTTATTGCCTACAAGAAATCACCCACCTGAAGAACTAGACCTCTTATACTTAGACCATTTACTGAATGAAGCGCTTAGGGAGGTACGGTACAGCTACCCGGGCGGAATAGCACGGCATAGCAGAGCATGAAACAACCTCACCCTTCCCTCTTACTTATGTTTCTCCTAACTACCTGCTACCTAGAGACCTAGACTATACCACCTCCTTCATGAATGCACTTAGTGATTGAGTTGGGACTGCTATTAACCTTTCTCTTATCAGGTCAGAACCACCGGATCAATCAACCTTACTCTTACCTTTACTTTATGTTAGAGTTAGACCGCTTAGTTGTCGGATCGGAGGATTGGAACTTTCCTATGGATTCATGAATTACAGCCAGAACTGATGAGATCAGATCAGATTATGATAAGGGGGTAAACATTTATAACCTTTACTAGGAACCCCCTTTACCTTCCCTTCCTTTATGAAGAAGTATTCTTGGTACCACTAGGACCTTATGGGTACCACGTATTCTTGGTCCGGCCGAGCCTTGCCGATATACAATGAAGTAATTAGAACCAACTACATTGCTAGAAAGAAATAGACCTATCCACCTTTCAGTGAATGCCTTTTACCCACCTGCATAGTTACCTTCAGACCTAGACCTGTTAACCCTAGACCGCTTGGATTCATGAAGAATCTTAGGAGGGAGGTCAGGTACAGCTATAGACCTGGCATGGGAAGGATGGATGACATGCCTGGATGGATGGATGGTCGATTAGCCGAGAACTACTCCCTTTGCTCCCCCGATTATGGATGGCACGGCACATATAATAACCTGGCCTATGGGATGGTAAATTCTCTTCTATGAAGGTGGCCTTGTCGATGGTAAATTCTCCTCAAGGATATTCTTTCTTAACTGCCTTAACTGCACTTGATAAGAGATGGTACACCTAGAATGGGGAAACCATGATAAGAGATGGTGAGGTCAAGTACCCTACTTAACTGCACAAGAGATAATACATTCTTTCTTACCTTACCTACCCACCTACCCAAGGTGAGGATACCCTACTTTGACTCATTCATGAAGAATATAATCAGCATTCAAAAGCATATGAAATACACTTACTTACAACAAAGAGGAAGCATTAAACAACATGAAAAGGAAATAAAACAACATGCAATATGCACGTAAGTAAGACAATCTTACGCGCGCATCGAAGGGGAGACCCTGATCTAGTGTAAGAGGATATCTCGTAGGGGTTAGCGTTTATCACTACGAGCAACTCGAACTGTATACTGCACCAACTGACTGACCGATGGTTTGATGGAACCTACGGCTATGGGGCATGAAGGGTAAGAGGGCATACGCTCTGTATGGCCCTTCCCGCATGCTCTAGAGCCGGAGGGTAACCGGAGGGAGGGAAGTCCGGGCCGTCCGTTGCAGGCACTGGCGTGGACAGATATAAAGAATCCCAAAAGCCTCGCAGAGACCTTTACCCGTAGGGTACCATTCTATTTCTCTTAGATTTGTATTTATACCTCAAGGAAGGCTCATAAGATAACCTGAGTGTCTTGCGGAGGGAGCCCGGGCCCACTCTATTCTATTCTTTCTTTATTACTGAGGAGACAACCCTCACCATCGGAATAGTGAGTGACTCCGTCCCTGAGGTGACAGGAGATTCTTTCTTCAACAGCATACAACAACACGGAGAGGAAGAAGAGATAATACACTCAATCCAACTACACCTGAGGAGAATCACCTACCTGAGGAGCTGGTCTACGAAGACCTACCCTAGCATGAACCAAACAAAGAACATGATAATAAGGCATGTATCAATCTCTATCCAAACAAATCTGAGGAAGACATGAGAAAGACAATCAGTTCTACCCAACCCATTAAGACAAAGAAGCATAGGAACTATGACTCAGAGTCTATCAGTTCTATTCTCCCAACCCAACGAGAGAATACAGATATGAATCTCAGGCATTCAAACCAATCTCTCAACCTAGGAAGATGGGCTCATAATTGAAAAGAATTCAGGCATGAAAAGGCTCTAAATCACGCATTTCAACGCATTCATATCCAACTACATTCATGATAAACAAAGGCTCATTCTATGAGGAAGACTCATACTCTCTTACCTTCCAACCCTGAGTGTCGGCGTACCGAACCCACTTATGTTCTTACCATTTACGAGGGAGAGGAATAAGGCTCCAGATAATACATTTCTTTTCATACCTACAATGGAGAGAACCTACATACAAAGACAAGGGATTTCATTCATGAAGTGGTATCAAACAACAAAGAAAGGAGATCTATTCTTTCTTCAACTCATCTATTGGTATGAGTCCCTGAGGAAGAGGGAATAAATAACTACCCAATATTTGCGTATGTAACATTCATGATAATGAGCATGAAACCATGATATCACTGAGGAAGAAAGACCAGGAAACAGGCTCATTCATGCCAACCATGAAACCATGAACCAGTAGTTTAAGCATACGTTGACGTATATGAAACAGAAGTTGATCCAGCAGCACCACCAATAGCAGCTTATCCAGTAGAAGATCTAGTTGCAGTTGGTTAAGCATACCTATACCTAGTAGCAGTGAATGATCTGACAGTAGACTATGAAGGAATAAATCAGATCACATTCTAAAGGAAGAAGGAAGGGGATCACAGTCTAAAGGAGAGGAAAACAACCCTGAGTGAATACATTTCTTTTATTACTTGAACCTGAGGAGATAATGGTTCTTAATACCCTAGCACAGCACTGATACAGAAAGGAGATCACAGCATTGAGTGTCCTGCGGAGCGACACTACCGTTAGGTGTTAACTACATATCTATGAGGAATAAATAACGTATTTCACATTCTTACACGAAAGGGAACATGAATGACCTAATTACCTCAAATTAGATTGCGTAATTACGTATATAATGACTGGAATCACGGACAAGTTTCAGTGATTGATGGGTGCGTTAGCACACTCGACCAAAAGGCCGCCATCGGTTTCAATCGAGATCTATGGGAAAGAAATTCATTTTACTTATTGGGTGGGGGGGGCGTTGGTCGAGCACCTAAAGGTCCTCTCCTTTCACAGTCGAGCCTGCTTACGCATCCTATTCGGCGAAGACCCGAGCATAGGTCCGGTATGGACTCACTATTCATATGGCGCCGCCATCGAGAGGATGCGTAAGCAGGCTCGACTGATAAGGAGAGGAAGCGAGGCGCCAACCAATCCTTCCCGAACAAATTGAGAATGCTGACATGAGTCACGATGAATCATGTGAAAAACACGATCGCCTGCCGCCATTTCCTTTCGTGTTTGTAGCGACCTGCACGAATGGTGTAACGACTGCCCCAAAGGGTGAGGTAACGTGT
>Ga0139314_100136_pt1 | contig 15146 bp, 6 predicted proteins | sample In2P11_FD_99376 | JGI IMG/M metagenome (GOLD analysis project Ga0139314, IMG submission 99376)
GAAAATTTGAAATTGTCACAGTTTCATCAATATTGCTCAGAATCCTTATTATGACCTATTTTCAGAAATGGAACAATCATTCTGCATCTGCCCATGTAATAGAAATCCTGATCCAGGCACTAGAATTCTAGATCTGCGCTACAACTCTCCCGCCGTAACCAAAATTTCTGCAAAAAGAGCTGATTTTAAATCAACGATATCTCCCTCATCCGGACTCCGATTCGACTGATTTGTTTTTTGAAATCAGGTATTTTTTCACATAGAATCCAGATCTACAATTAGATTTTGCAGATCTTGTACTAGGACGTCCAGATCTATGCCACAAACTCGCTGCCCTGAAACATTGTCTGCAACCCCACTAATTTTTAGATCAGCGATATCTCCCTCATCCGGACTCTGATTCAACCGATTTTTTTTTTTAAATCGGCTATTTTTTCACAAAGAATACAGATCTGCAATTAGATTTTGCATATCTTGCTCCAAAACGTATAGATCTGATCTACAACTCGCCGCCCCTGAAACCCTGCAAAAATAAAAAATAAAATCTCCACTTTTGTGCCCAAGAAAGTGCTCTGATATTACTTCTTATAGATCTAACTCAGAATATATGAGAAATAATAAATATACCCAATAATAACAAGATCAAAATATATAGAAATGCTTCTTTATTATCAAAACCCTTATGGTAGGGCAACACCATACATTCACTCCTTAAGGAAGGAGAACAGTCCACAAGCCATATGCCTGTTCATACAATAATCCTTCACTCTCTCCCATGTGGAGTCTCTAGCCTCTATATAGGCCTCATGCATACAATACCATGGATCATTACCATGGTTCCCTCATACCATCTGTTAGCTCCCTATACCAATAGGTTTCATATTTCATGATTGGCAAATTCAAATGCCAAATATGCTCTGCTTTGATGATGCAAAGATCCCATATTTCCAAAAGAACACAAGGTGTGCACATAGTTCATGTTTACTAAATTTTGATGGATGGTCCAACAGCCTAACCTGGATCATGCCATGTTTCAATTTTCTGTTGTAGAATAGAGAATGGAGTCTGTCCAAACTGTTTAATCTTGGCAGACCAATAGTTTAGGTAGAGAACTAAGGTTCCCAACTGCCTAATCTGGGACCTTGGAAGCAATAAGGATAGTTCTAGATAGAAAATCAAGAGAAAAAAGCCAAAAGAAAAGAAAAGGCACATTAGGGTTGCAAGTCCAAGTGCACCCTCCATGAAGAAACAAAAAATGCTAGGAAAATAGATGGGTAGGCAGATGGGGTTGCAGAAATGTTATTCCTTTTAAAGGAGTTCTGTTGAGCTAATACAAAGGAAAAAATCACTGGATAGAGAAGGTCCTCTTCTCCATCATGTTGCAGCAAAGCAAAGGAGCATGACTAACTTCCTTTTCCACATTTTCACATTCATTACTAACATCCCCTCATCAAGGGTGTTCATGAAAGAATTTGAGGTTTTATGTTGGTTCTTATTTCTTTAAAAGCCACATTTCTTATCCATAATTCTTTTCATTTTGATCTACTCCCTAAGCTAAGTTATTTTCAATAAACTTAGTGATATCACCCCCATTCATCTTTTCCAATCATATTAACCCCTAACACTTATTATCTAATTCCCCTATGTTACCTTTTCCCTACTATTATAACACTATGGTGTATAAACCCCAAACATTGTATAAATATCCCTCCCCTTGGCATTATAGCCATATGTTCACTATTGGGAATTAATTTGGCATCTGGTCAAGTTAATAACCCTAAGTATTACCCCTCTTTCCCCTCTTATTCCTAATTTGCATTAAAAACCCTTGCATTACACCAAAATCCCCCAAATTCTTTAAAAGAAGAACCCAAAAACCTTTGAAATTTGTTAATACCCCTTTGCCGCTCCATTTTGGTTAAAAATCGTTTGAAACTCCTAACCCGCTCATTTGCTAAATATATATAAAAACCCACTTTTCCTCACTTGTCCAAAGTCCTGGCGCTATGCGCGATTTTATTTAAAAAGCATTAAAAAAAAAAAAAAACCATTGGAACCTCTAACCCGCGCATTCGTCGCTTTGTGCCTTATAAACTCATTTTTTCATAATTCTAAAGTTTCGGCGTAATGCACAGTTTTGGCCAAAAACACATGAAAACCTTCCAAAACCGCCCAAAGTCCCGAGGGTCCCGCCGGGCACTGTTTTCGAAAAGAATGATTATTTTATTCCGCCCTCCGCCCGTATTGTCCTCACACATTAACTCTCCGTCAGCCGTCCGATCAAGCTCTGTTCATCCAACGGCTCTCGTGGATATCGGACCGGCCCCGACGTCCGACAGATACCGTCCGATATCTGTCAGAGCATGACGTCAGGCCTCCGCCACGTGCCCTCCCCACAATGCATCGGAGGTACTACTGACAATACCACCGCCGTATCAAAAGCGGTGCGATACGAGACCGCTTACCACTTCTGGTTTTGATCAACCCGTCTGCCAGCGTCACTGCTACGTCATTGCCCCGTCAGTGCCCCCGTCCGCCAGAGCGCTGACCTGCCTGCCACCTCATCATCCCCGTGGACCAATCATAAGCCGCCACGTCACCCGATGACGTCATGCTGACGTCATCCGACCTTGACCCCACCTGATGACGTCATGCTGACGTCATCCAAAAAGCGCGCCAAAAACCAAATTGTCCATATTTTTGCCAAAATTTCGCGTTTTTCTCACTTTTTGCTAAAAAATCATTCTGCGCCCTGCATGTATTTTACGATCATTTATCCGCCAACCTGCAGAATTCAAACCAGAGACAGTGGGCGCCCTGAACGCATTTTCCAATTGCCATTATCGATAGGAGTTACCAGGTATTTATCCGCAGTTCTCCTCTGAGTTTATTTCGTCTCTGTAATTCACCAAAAAACAAGAAAAGAGAGGGGAAATGCACTGCAATCGCCCATAAATCCTCCATAAGTGCCGTATTCTCCAAAGGAAAAGAGTGAATTCATCCACAAAAGCCCTGGTCAAGCCAAAATTCCATAATTCCACAGTTTGTTTGCGCATTCGCAAACTAAAAACTTCTGTGCCCAATTTACCTAGAAACGCCTCCTAACTCCCGGCATTTGCTCACTAAATCCCCCTCAGGGTATTTTCGACTCATCTATGCCCCAATCTGCCTTCTTTGCACTACCGAATTCGCCTTGTTATTGAGCAATTCACTGCTCTGTGTCACTGTGACCGCCAAAACCCTGTCAAATCATAAGTCAAAGTATCAAAACCATGGACCCCCCAGTAGCTCCAATAGCTTTGAATGTAGCTCCCCTAAATGCCCCCCAAAGAGAATTGGAATGGAAGCCCCTAGCAGACCTGGATTATCAAATAACAGAGGAAAAACTGATGTCCAGCAAGCACCACATTCACTTGTTGAATGAGTTGAGGATCAAATATGAGAGTGGAACAGATATATTGGGCATTTGGGAATCTTCCCTTCCAATCTTCAAGCTCCCACAGGTCAGACAGTTCCCTGATCTCATTCACCTGTGTGCTATATGTTATGATGCCACTCAGAGGGCTGTGCTAGACCCTTCAGGCTCAGCTGTTTTCTATGTCACCCCTGAAGCCATCAGAGAAATGCTGCAATTCAAAACAAAGAAGAAATTAGTTCCTTTGTCACTCATTGACCTGATAAAGCAAGGAGCCAAATTGACAAATGCTCAGGTCACCAAGCTGAATCAATTGTACATCAGCTCTAACACTATGAGATACCCTCCTATTCATAATGTATACCTCAATCAATTGGGCAGAGACCTAGCAGATATGATCAGTCCCATCCTGGGCTATAACTCAGTTGAGTTTGTGGATGAAACTGTGATATTGATGATGCTCATGTTTTCCCTTGACAAAAAACCTATCTGCTATGACTATGCCACTTACATATCTGATAAAATCCATGAGCAGCTGATGAACATGCCAAGGGAAAAGATGTTTAGATACACCTCTTATATTTACCACTTGATCCTGTACTATCAGCATGAAAAGTTTTCATTCCCTATGAGAAGAATGGATGCACAGGGAAAGATAAGGTCAGTGGTCTATTGGTCCCCTATTTTCCATAGCAGACCTGATACCCCATACACTTACTGTGAATTCATTGACCTTTTCATCCATCCAGCCATGTCTATGCTCATGAGTTCACCCCCTCCAAGACTAACAGAAGAGATGCAGAGGATTCTTCACCTGTCCAAAGCATATTCCATTGGAGATTGGTATTTATACCAAAATCACACAGTTATCAGGATCTATGGATGTGAGTTGGCCCCTTACAAATTGCCCAGATATGTGCCTATGAGATTATTTGCCCTTGAATATTTCAGGCAATTTGGGAATGCTGATGTGTTGCATTTCTCAGGTAAAGGTAAGAAAGCACAACTCAAGGTAAGAAACCAGCTAGGCCACTTTATCTATAACAAGAGGGAGGAAGGGTGGCAAGAAGCAGACAGAATGCTAGAGTCCCTTGGCCTAGAAACCAGTTTCCTATGGACACCTTATGACCCTAACCATTTCATATCTCTGAGGAGGGTCAGATATAGATTGTCTAGCTATAATCATATAAGAATTCCTCACATAGAACAATATGCCAATCTATCAGAGTGGCAAGAAGGCACTTTGGAGGAACCTATTACTCAAGAAGAACTAGCTCTAAAAGGAAAAAGAGACCTATTGAAGATAGCTGACTTAGAGCTTTGTACACAGGTTTACTCATTTCCAGGCACACAAGTACAAGCAGCTGCCTCATCTTCAAAGACAAATCAGCAAACAATTCAGACTGCTGGGCAAACTTCCAGCAAAGGCAAAGAAAAGGAGATGGAAGAGCAACAAGTACATCAGCAAGTTCAGCATGAGGAGGTACAGCAGCAACAACAACAGGTACAACAGCAAGAAAAGGCATCTGGAACCCAAGTTTCGACTGAGCAGCAGACTCAAAGCACAGTGCCTCCAAGGCCCGAAACAACAGTGGATGCCTCAGTCCTCCAAACTCCACAAAAAGAAGACATAATCAGAAAAAGGGACAGAGAGACTCCCCTCACCACATCAGCAAGTCAAGGAGAGAAAAGACAGAGATTAAATCCTCTCTCTGAGGAAGAAATACCTCTTGGACATTCTTTGGGCATAGGTACACCTAGTAGGGAAGCATCCGCAAGTTCCTTTCAACAGGAACAAGAGAGGACACTGGGAGGTGAAATCAGCTCCTCAAGCCATCAAAGACAAGTAGAGACAGGCATCAAACAACAGTTCATTGATATAAAGAAAAGGAATGAGCCAATAAGGATACAACTCTATAATCACTTGCTAAAAATGGCTCCCACCAACCAACAAAGATTGATGTCTGCATATGATGTTCAGGAGGGCAAAATGATCATGAGCCACTTCATGCCAGCTGTAACACAGCCACAGTCAGCTGCAGATTATGTCAGGACTAACCTTGAGGTCCTTGCCAAGGAGATCCACCCAATGGATCAAATTGAATTACATAAGCAAACAGGTGAGATGGTGTATGCCTCCTTGGCAGACAAAACATTAGTGAACTACAGGCTAGAAAATAGCCTAAATAACACAGCTGCCCAACTTGAGTTGGAGAGAGCATCCTCTCAAGCAAAGGACAACAGAATCAAAGCTCTGGAGGACATCATAATAGAGCTTGGACATGATCCCCAGGACATCAAGGCTGTGCAAGCATTATTGAAATTAAGAGATGCAGACATGGCAGCATTGAGAAAAATGGTCAAGATTCCAGCAACTCTTCATCCTCAAACAGAAGAGGTTGCCCAACTAAGGCATGACAAGGATGCATCAGCTATGCTTGTAACATTATACCAACAGCTGATCCAAACACAAGAAAAACTGGGTGAATCAGAAGCAGCATTGCAGGCTGCATTGCAGAAAAAAGAAGGAGGTCAAACATCTCAGCCTCCTCCAGAGATAATTAATCTTGATAAACCTCCTCAAGCCACTGATCCTCCCACACAACAAGAAGAACGAGCAGCACCCTCTACATCAACAACAGAGCCACCAACAGAGCAGGCTCCAAGCCTTGATATGCAGAAAATGAAGAGAGAGATCGAACTGCTAGAAGCCCAAATGGCAGAGCTAAATCAAACAAAAGAAAAATTGGCCACAGTCAATGAAAGATATGACAAATCCAAGCAAAGTGTAGCTGAAAAGGGCAGGGAAATAAAGGCCCTAAAGGAAAGGATAAAAGAGCTAGAAAGTGAGCTCACACTTGACAAAGTGACTGCTGAGCTCAAAAGGGTTATATGGCTCAATATAGGACAATCAATAACAGATCAATGGCACTACATTGAGACCATGTATGAGCATATGGATCTCATAGCAAAAGCACACAGAGAGATCCAAAGAGCAAGAGCATCTTTAGGCAATATGCCTGAGGTTGCCAACAGAATGATCAATGTGCTTAATAACAGAACCAGCTCTCAACTGGCCACCATGGGAATTGCCAACAGGACTGAGACAATTGTGATAATTAAAAGGGTCCTGACCCTAAGAAGCTTAGTGCAGACATTAGACAGAAGGACCCAGGACATGCAGACAGAGGTCAGCAAATTCATGGATAAATTCTTAATACTACACAACAGAGGTCTTCCTGGCTTGCTGAACAGTGCAGGAAGGCTACTGTCACATGAACATTATGCTAAGAGGGTCAATACATTTGCCACAAATCAGATTGCAGAGAAAGCAAGTACTTTAGAGGACGCAGGGCCAGCATCAGGACAGAGTCTGTTTAACAAGGTGGAAAGTTTGTTTTTTATTATGAATGAGATCAAACACACCTGTTTGATGTGCCTCCCAATTTCCATAAATACTCTGAGGCAGATGAAACTCTTGATGCAATTCTAAGGCACCAATTACCTACACAGGAAATTTGGGCCAGGTTGATTCAGCTGATATTATAGATCAGATACCAAAATATTGTGTTTCACTTGTTATTTGATATAAATTATCATACACAGGAAATGTCTGATAAAATGATCAAACGTGGAAAAGGGAAGAGCTGAGCCAGCTCAGCAAAAAGTGCTCCAACCATCAAGGCAAAGGCAACAGTCAACAAATCACCGGGACGGGTAGCTACAGCACGACAGCCATAAAGACACATCATCCAGCATTAAAAGAACATTCCAGCCGACTCAGTGCTCTCCAAAGGTCAAAGGGTCTTCTGACAGAATTAAAGAGCATTTAGTTTGTATTCAGAGCTATAATAACTTTCTTACCTACTGTCTTGAAAAGTTGGTGAATGTATTCATGTCTCGTATGACTCAACGCTTGAGATATTTTGTATAAGCGCTTGTATATATTGCCCCTCGTGGGAAAAGGAAAGGGTTGTTGTAGATTTCTATTCTGGAGTCTTCCTTTGTTGCAAGTTATCAGAGAAGTAATACAAAGAAGCTGATGGAATTTCTAAACCTCTGCGTTGTTTGAAGCATTGCGAGGTGTGGGTGAATGTTACAGGATTCCTGCGTATATCTTGGCACAATAAGTTTTCCTATACTCTTCGTTATGTTTTTGTTGTATTTCGTATCACTACCATGTTTCTGTGCTCTCCATTTAATGGCAAATGAAAAAGAATAGTTACAGGATTTAATAACATATTACCCTGAACTCAATCTTTGCTATTATTAATGTTTTCTTCACTTATGGTTATAAGGTGTGATTCTTGAATGCTGCATCTTCATTCCATACTTTTCATGGATATTCTTGTTCAGGAATTTCAAGTTTGCTCCTGTGTAGGACATCTCTTTCTTTTCAACCTAACTCAGTAGAGAATCCTTAATTGCTCTTCACTGGTTAGAGCCCATCCATCACCTTTATTTCTAGTTTGTTCCACGATGTATCTAAATGGCCCTGTGATTTCAGCCCACCATCCCAATGTTCCAAACAACCTTTAGCCACAGACTCCATAGCCCAATGGACTAGAACTATCTGTAGATTTACAACATAAGAACAGAAAGTTATCCCTCAACCAAAACATAAACAATACCCTGAACTCATAACTAGCCTAAAATCATCTTAAAACAAAGATAAATCATAAAGAGAGAGCCCTCTCTGGTCACAGTTAGGCTAGGAACTGTAACCCAAAGATTGGTTAGTGGTTACCCCGGCCGTATTCCCTTGGGAGTCAAAGGGAACAACCTGGGTGTTAACATAAATGGCGACTCCACTGGGGAGCAGACCAATTCCATAAACCTCTGTTGGGGACTTAATGCTGTAGATAAAGTCTGAGAGAAAGCCAGAAAGCCTTAGAAACTGCTTTTTCTTTGCATTTGCAGGAGTATATAAAAGCTTCCTCCGTCAATCTTTATTCAGTCTTAAATCTCATATAGAGGGTTTATATTTGAATCAGGCCCTTTTGACATTCACACATCTTGGAAAACTTTCCATAAAAAGATCTTAGAAGGCTGGCTCCTAAAAAGAAAGCCCGTCACACAAGATCTAACCCTGATCCTAATCCTCTACCTGAGTTCCAAAACCCAAAGCTGATTTCAAGAAAACAGAAAAAACAAAGAGTAGGAGAAACACCCTCAGATTCAGATTCTGAAATAGGTGTTCACACAGAGATTCCAACCCCTGCTAAGGTTTCTCTCCATCCTCACACCACAGTTCAACAAACACCCAGTTCCTCATCCACTTCACAAACTGTCTTTCCAACTTCTCCAATCACTACACACATTCATCCCATCCCATTTCCTCCACTTGTTCCCTTTGTTCCTATTATCCCTATTATCCCTCCAAACATGGCTAATAGGTATGCCCCATTACAGTTACCAGCAAATCCCGGGGCTATGCCTCAGGATTACCAAACCAAGATATCATACTTTGATGGTACTGGACTTGATTCAGCTCGCCAGCATACTAAGAAAATCCAGGATTACTTTGAAAATTATGAAATTGATGATGATAGTGTTAGGATGAAGATCTTTGTTCAAAGTTTGACTGGGGATATAAGAACATGGTTCAGATCTCTCACAGCAAATTCCATAGGAGATCCTGAAGCTTTATATCAAACTTTCATTAATAAATGGGAGAAGAAAAAGGACCCACTTCGGATACTAGCTGAGTACAATGCCATTAGAAGAGGACCCCAAGAAACTGTCTTAGAGTACTGTGCTAGATTCAACAATATATACAATGCTATTCCCCAAAACTTGAGACCTCCACCTGATCTAGCTTTACAAACTTTTCCTGATGGATTTGATGCAGATATGGCATACCAACTGAGGGAAAGAGATCCTCAGACCTTGGCTGATATGCAAAATGTGGCAGTTAGTGTAGAAGCCAATTTAATAGCCAAAAGGAATAGAGCAAGAGCTGAAAGGAAAATAACTTTCAAAGAGGAGCCTTCAGGCATAGACCAGAAATTAGATGCAATAATCTCTGGTATGCAACGACTAGGTGAAAGAGTAGAGTCAGTGGAAAGAAAATCATCATGGGAAGGACCACAAAACAATCCTATCAGAAATCCAAATTTTAGGAGAAACCAAAATCAGAATCCTGGAAAGGCAAGCCCAGAAAATCAGATCAGACCCCCTTTCCAAGAAAACTATGCTGAGACATCCAATGCCAATGAGCAAACAGATGACACACACATCAATTTGATGGGTTTAAACAATGAACAACAAGTTTTTCTGAGTCAGGAAGACCAGGAAGATGAAGAAGTGAAACAATTTCAAACAAAATCAGGTGAATCTTTTGACTTCAAACAAGGATATGATACAGCTGTTTTTGAGGTTCATAAACAGTACAAATTAAGAAGTAGAACTATAAACGTCCCACAGCCTGAAAAAACAAAGGACGATCAGCAATCTAAAAAAGCTACCATTTTAGAGTCTAAAGACAAATCTGATCCTATCACTAAGGAAGTTACAATTGAGGATATCACTGAAACATATGCACCCCCTTTACTTGCCCATTCAAGTATTCCTCCTCTAAAGATGGGTAAAAAGGACAAACTCCAAGATCATACAGAAAACCAAGAGGAACCCTCTAAAGGGTTACCTTACATACAAAAGGTGGCTAACCAGAATGTTAAAATTCAAACCGAAAAACCTTTTGACCTTGAGTCTGAAATTGGTAAATTGAAAATAGCAATACCTCTTATTGAATTAGCCAAACATCACATTTACAAACAACAAATCAAAAAGTCCCTTCAATTGACAAACAATAAGGATGATGTTAATGTGTTGGATGATACCCCATAATTACTTTTTGGCCCTGAAGTTGATGGTAAAACAGCAAGTGCTGGGGTCTTACCTTTCTATGTCAGCCTGCATATCCATAACAATATACTACACAATGCTATGTTTGATTCTGGGGCATCCCACAATCTTATGCCCAAGTCTATAATGGAGAGACTGAATTTAGACATAACAAGGCCATACAAGGATCTATTCTCATTTGACTCCAGTCAAGTTAAGTGCTTAGGTCTGATAAAGGATTTATGTGTTTCCTTGGTTCAATACCCAAACAAGACTATCTTAATTGATGTGGTGGTTGCTGATATTCCACCAAAATATGGAATGTTGTTATCAAGATCATGGGGTGCTAAACTTCAAGGTTCCCTCCAATTAGATATGTCCTATGCAACAATCTCTGTTTTTGGGAAACCAAAAAGGCTATACAGGGAAACACTCATGAAATACATGGTCAGCAGTGAAGAAAAACCTCAAAATTTTCCTATATATGCTGTACATTCCGACATAGATTCATATATCCTCTTCAATGATAATTCAGGTCATATAAATGAGGATGAAACTAGGGAAATCAAACAAGCTGAAGACCAGAATGAACAAGCTACCCAAGAAATCAAACCTATCCAATCAAGTGAGGAGATTGTCCCAAAGAACAAACCAAATAAAAAACCACAACTTCAGCTAACAAATTTTGCTCACAGAGAAAATATCAACTCTCCCTTGAAACAAGAAATCCTATGGTTTGTTGAATTTGATGGATCTGTTAATAAACTAGGGGCAGGAGCTGGAGTTTGGATTTACAACAAGCAAGACAGTTATGCAGAAGGTAGAGCCTATAGATTGAATTTCAGATGCACAAATAACATGGCAGAATATGAAGCCCTCTTGTTAGGTCTCAAACTGGTGAAATCCTTACAAGTCACTAAGATTTCAATCATGGGAGATTCTGATCTAATTATTCAACAAGTAAAGGGAAACTTTGTCACAAATGACAAAAGACTAAGATCTTATAGATCTACTGTTACTGAAATATTAAATTCCTTTACTGAATTCCAAATCTCAAAAATTTCTAGAACCCAGAATCTCCATGCCCACAGTTTGGCCACATTTGCTAGTTCCTGCAAACTACCTTTTGGTCCCAAGCATCGTTTTACAGCTGAAGTAAAACACAGGCCCTCTATACCAAACAATGTAATAGACTGGCAAGTGTTTGAAGATGACATGCAAATAAATAACTTTTTAACTTTGCAACATGAATTTGTAGAGCTAAATATTGACATTGATGGAGCAAGTCAATCACAAATACTCAAAGAAGAAAATACTTAGCCAATGTCACCTAGAACAGCCAACCAAATCCTTTGTCCAACAATCTTTAACAAAGATAACATGCAACTAATCCAAAAAATCAGTCATGAAGAGATAGCCGATGTAGAGGATGAAATCATAAATCTGAAAGACAATTTTCTGCCAAGAGTCCTAACTCCATTGGAAGACATCTTTGATTCAAATGATATCTCTAGAAAACCAAAAATGCAGCCTCTGAATGCTGCTATAGAAGAATGCAACATTGGAACTGCTGAACGACCCAAGATAATAAAACTGTCTGCATCTTTGCCTATTGATCAGAAACCCAAGTATGTTGACCTCTTCAAATAATTTCAAGATGTTTTTGCCTGGGGCTATGAGGATTTGAAATCATATGACACCTCTGTCATTCAACACACTATTCCCCTCAAGCCAGGCCAAAAACCCTTTAAACAAAAATTGAGGAGAATCAACCCTATGCTTCTCCCGGCAATGGAGAAAGAGGTACAAAAAATGTTCAAAGCAGGAATTATAGCACCAATCAGGTTTTCTGATTGGATCTCAAACTTGGTACCTACAAGAAAGAAAACTGGTGAAATAAGGCTTTGTGTTGACCTAAGGAACTTGAATCAAGTGTCCTTAAAAGACAATTACCCCTTGCCCAAGATGGATCACATATTACAAAGAGTAGTGGGGTGTTCAAGAATTTCTCTACTTGATGGATTCTCAGGTTTCAACCAGATCTTAGTTCACCCTGATGATCAGGACAAAACGGCATTCACAACCCCATGGGGAACTTTTAAATATGTCATAATGCCTTTTGGGTTGAAAAATGCAGGAGCTACATTTCAAAGAGCCATGGACATTGCTTTTGCTAAGGAAATTCATGATTTCCTTGTGGTCTATCTAGATGACCTTACACCATTTTCAAAATCTGACCCGGAACATTTAAAACATCTGAGGCAAATATTCATAATTTGCAAGAAATATGGAATTTCCCTAAATCCTAAAAAATCCCTGTTTGGTTTGGAAGAAGGCAAGTTATTGGGTCATATTATTTCAAAGCATGGTATTAGAATTGATCCTGATAGAATACAAGCCATCTTAGATATGCCCCATCCAAGAAATATCAAAGAATTGCAAGGTTTCTTGGGAAAGATCAATTTTTTAAGGAGATTTATCCCAAACTTAGCAGAACTGAGTAGGTTGCTAAACAACATGCTAAAAAAGGATTCTAAGGTGAAATGGACAGTAGAAGCAAAACAAGCTTTTGAAGGAATCAAATTGGCTCTCACTCAAACTCCAGTCCTAACCAGTCCTAGATTTGATAGAGACTTCATTATATTTTCCTTTGCCTCCCAACACACAATTGCAGCCGTCCTATTACAGAAAGATGATCAAGGCATTGAAAAACCAATTGCTTTCTTTAGTAGGGCACTCAGAGATGCACCACTCAAATACTAGATCATGGAGAAACAAGCTTATGATTTGGTAAAAGCTATCAAAGATTTCAGGATTTACATCCTATACTCTCATGTCATTGCATACGTACCAAATGCCATTGTCAAGGATATCTTGACTCAAGAAAATTTAGAGGGCAGAAGAGGGAAGTGGATTGCAAACATCTTAGAATTTGACATTGAAATAAAACCTACAAAATTAATAAAGGGCCAAGGTTTGGCAAAACTAATGTCTGAAACCAATTTCCAAGCTTTGGACATAAATCAACTGGACAGTGAACCGGAGCTGGCGACTCCAAAGATCAATGTAGCCTTTGAACAATCCCTATGGTATTCTGATATCTGTTATGTACTGCAGAACCTGTGTGCTCCCCCAGGGTTGTCCAAAACTAAATGTAGGTTCCTAAAAATGAAAGCTTCAAAGTTTTGTGTAATGGATGGAAATCTATTTTGGAAAAATCATGAAGGTATATTATTAAATTGCTTGATTGAAAATGAAACTGATAATATTATGAAAGAATTTCATGCAGGTGATTGTGGTGGACATTTGTATTGGAAGTCCACTGTGGATAAGATATTGAGGGCTGGTTACTACTGGCCCACTGTTTTCTCTGATGTCAAGAAATTTACCACTTCTTGTCATAAATGTCAAATGTTTGAGGGAAAGAGAAAGTTACTGCCACTCCCTTTGAGGCCAATTGCAACAGAAAGACCTTTTCAACAATGGGGTTTGGATTTCATTGGGGAAATTCACCCCTCATCTTCAGGCCAACATAGATGGATTCTGACAGCTACAGACTACTTTACTAAGTGGGTTGAAGCTGTTCCATGCAGACAAGCAAATGATTCCACAATCATTCAGTTTTTAGAGAATAACATTCTGGCTAGATTTGGATGTCCTGACAAAATAATCACAGACAACGCTGCTGCTTTCAGATCTAAGAAAATGGTGAATTTCTGTCACAAATTTCATGTTACTTTGGGCCATTCTACTGCATATTATCCCCAAGGAAATGGCCTAGCAGAATCATCAAATAAAAGCCTTGTAAACATCATAAAGAAGGTGCTGGAAGAAAATAAGAAGAATTGGCATAAGAAACTGGTAAATGCCTTGTGGGCAGATAGACTAACAACTAAGAGATCAATTGGAGTCAGCCCATATGAGTTGGTGTATGGATTAGAAGCCAAATTCCCTTCATCACTTGGGGTTCCTGTTATGAAACTACTCCAAGAAAGTCAAGCTGAACCAAATGACATGCAAAGAAGCATAAATCAGATAATATGTTTACAGCAGACTAGAGATCAAGTTTACAGCAGAGTGCAAGTTTTACAAGAAAAGCTAAAGAAAGCTTTTGATAAAAGGACTAAGGCAGAAGATTTCAACATTGGTGATAAAGTCCTCAAGTGGGATTCAAGAAGGGAAGATAAAGGAAAACATGGAAAATTTGATTCCCTTTGGAGAGGACCATTTGCTATCCAAGTAGTGCAAGGAAACAATACATACTTCCTTAAAAGTCTTAATGAAGCTGATTTGGATGAAGGTCCTGTAAATGGCAGGATGCTGAAGCACTACTTTGATTACTACCCATGAGGGTAGCCTGTTTTCCCTTGTACATATTCAACTGTATATATTATTTCCTATATGCATGTAAAAATGCATTTTACCAAGTTTTGTAAATTATCAGCAGAAAGCAAATAAGTTCATAGATTTACCAAGATGGAAGGAGCACAATTTTGGCATTTCAAAGCAACAGACTTCAAGATTTGATAAAAGCAGTTAAAGGCCAAGGCATTCTGACCTGCTGTTCTTGGTCTTTCAAATGGAAAAACCATCCCCATGTGGAGCCACTGTTAGCTACCTATACCAATAGGTTTCATATTTCATGATTGGAAAATTCAAATGCCAAATATGCTCTGCTTTGATGATGCAAAGATCCCATATTTCCAAAAGAACACAAGGTGTGCACATAGTTCATGTTTACTAAATTTTGATGGATGTTCCAACAGCCTAACCTGGATCATGCCATGTTTCAATTTTCTGTTGTAGAATAGAGAATGGAGTCTGTCCAAACTGTTTAATCTTGGCAGACCAATAGTTTAGGTAGAGAACTAAGGTTCCCAACTGC
>Ga0139314_100138_pt1 | contig 15051 bp, 11 predicted proteins | sample In2P11_FD_99376 | JGI IMG/M metagenome (GOLD analysis project Ga0139314, IMG submission 99376)
GCAATCATCACTTGACACTCTGGTGCTGGATATAGGAAGCAATTCAATTCTTTTGCTACCCTACAATGAATAAAATTGTGGGTGCTTCCTGAATCAATCAACACTATTACCTTTTTCTTCTTGATTTGTCCTTCTATCTTGATGGTTTGAGGAGTGGTAATTCCCGCCAATGCATTACAAGATATGGTCGGATTTATTTGTTCTTCATCTAGGCTTTGTTCCTGGAGTATATCCTCTTCTTTTGACCTTTCTTGCTCCTTTTCTTCTTCCTCTTCACAATCTATGTAGAATAATTTCTTCTCAGCACACTTATGACCTTTAGTGTATTTTCTATCACAACTGTAACAAAGCCCTTTTGCTCTTTTTTCTTCCAATTGTTGTGGTGTCAACCTTATCGGTTGTGGAAGAATAGGGGCAACAACACTTCTGTCTTTATAGTTGTGAGTAGTATGCTTCTTGGTTGCCATAATTTTGCTTTCCATTTTTCTTGCTAACCTGAATGCCTTCTCTAATGAATCAGGTTCCCAAAGGTGAACATCATGTTGGATATTATCCTTTAAAGACCCTATGAACACATCAATCCTATGCTCCTTTGGAATATCTTTTACCCTTATGTTCAATTTTTGGAACTCCTCAATGTGCTCCCTTTTGTTTGAGACTTATCAATTGGCTAAAAAAAGTGTTGCTTTTTGTATCCTCATAATGTGTTATCAATTCTTCCATAAAAATTGCCCAAGTGATAAATTGTTTACGAGAGCAAAGCCATTGATACCATACAAACTGATTTGGTTCCAAATATACAGTTTCCATACGTACCTTTTGTGTGTTTTGCACATTATTGAGATCGAAGAACTGCTCCATCTGTAATATCCATGTGGCGGGATCCTTGCCATCAAACTTCCTCATATCGATTTTTGGAATATGGTGGGTCTTTGATCCAAAATTAGCATCTATAGAATCATGATTAACATTTCTTTTGTTCTCATCACGAGTTTCCTTTACTAACTTTTCACCATTAGTAAGTATTTCTTGTAGAAAATTTGTCAAATCTGTCTTCAAATCTTCCATGCCTGTCTTCAAATTTGTGTTCAAATCTATCTTAAAATTGTCCATCTTAGCTTCCATGCCATTCATCTTAGCTTCCACGCCATTTATCTTAGCTTCTGTTAACTTTTGTGAGCGTGACATTTGTTGCACTTGTTCTTGTAATTTTGATATATCATGTAGCATTTGTTCCTCTTCTTCATGAGTCATGCTAGAGCTTTCAGGTTCTTTACTAGGTGTTTGCATTTTCTTTTCTCGGGGCATCTGTTACCGATAATAATTCTCTACTATTCCCTTTGAATTCCTTCAAAATAAATTTGCAAACCAAGCTTAAGCAAAAATTTAAGAAAATCTACACACCTTTTTTCACTTTGTAGGAGCTCGATATTACCTCTAATGTATCTTTGTACTTTCTAATCATATACTTTTGAATTTGTGATCTATAGTAGCCCTTTGTGTCTTCTTTCCAATGCCACAAGTCTGACCCAAATTTGATTCTCCAAGGAAGAGTTATGCGAAATCTCCCACAGTGACTTGATTATAGACTAGTTCAATAGAGCAAACTTGTACGACGTGACACGAGTCATTGTTTCGACCTTTGGATCTGAAAAATGCATACAAGAAACTACATCCTGTCCTCTTTCTGTACCTTCTTACGAAATTTCAATCCGATCCCCAAAGAGAAAGTTATGATGATTGTCCCCAGGTCACTTGTTTGGAATGTAATTTAGGAGTCTGCAAAAAGACCAACTTCCTCAGATCATATCTCCGCGAATATAGTGCGAAAAGATCTGAAATTCAGAACCAAGGTTCACCGCGATTTCTTATCAAATGGGTTTTTTTTTTCGACTTTTGAAACGTCACAGAAAAAAAATTATAGCGAAAATTCCACGATGACCTGTTTGGAGTAGCGAAACCCTAGAATCCAAAGCTCTGATACCAAATGTTATGAAACCAGCTCAAGAAAAGATAGAAAAGATAGATCAACTCCTTAGAATTCAGTCTCTTCGAGGGGGCAACCTCCTTTACATTACATAAATGAACAATTCTTCAATGATTGAAATGACAAAACCTCCTTTCTATATACAGGAGTCTAAGGAGTCACAATATAATCTAGCTGGCCTAACAATAATAATATAAAGCCACAAAAATAACAATAGAGGGATTCTATGGGGCACAATAATAACAATATGGGGGCAATAGAGGCACAACAATATTAATAAGGGGTATAACTACAATAGTAATGGGGTAATCACTAGTATTATAGGGACCCAACATAAAATCTCAGTCTAGCAATACGCTGTGTGTTTAGTACAATTAGATGAGTTGAGTGATCTGAGTATCAAGGTGAAAGGAAAAATATCTTAACCTTCCGTAAATAAGTACTGTAACCTATCACAATGAACACTTAGTTAGGAATCCTTTATGTCTATAGATTTTAGACGCATGCCTCAAAGTTTACTTACCCTGGTCGATAATAAATCTAGCCTAATCTAGCACCCTAGGTTGGCCACTACAAGGGGTGAATTAGTATTAGCAAGTCAATAATTTTTCATTTCCATAATCAAATTCATATACGCTACTTCAGTTAATGGAACTCACGTGTATACACAACTGTGATTAAGGCAACTAGCGTATATCTTGCAAACTTATGATTCAGTTAATTCATCATATGTTGAATTTTAATCAGTGCCTTAGAACCATATAAACTATAACTAGGTGTAGTAAAAATAGAATAGAGAATCACACACATGAACACAAGATATAAGGTGGAAACCCAATGTGGGTGAAAACCACCTGCTGTAATCGTCTCTATCTTTTTTTAAAATTTGAAACCTTAATTTTTTTTATTTTTTATTTTTACTGGTGTAATCCTATATGAGTACGTGGGCTTCTACCTGCAGAAGGCAGGCTACAACCTTCTCTCATTCTCCAGCTTCTCCTAGAAGGGAGCTACAACCCCTTAGCTCTTGTACTAGCTAATATGTTTACTAGTACGTAGGTGCCGAGCTACAGAAGGCTACAACCTTCTATTTTCTTCTAGGGACCATGTTTCATAAATTTTCAGACTGGATCCATCAATAGCATCATTCAATCATCAAATACATCTGCATCAACCAATCTCCTTTGCACCAACCACAACTAAATCAACCAATCACTTTGACAACCTTTCAATCTGATCTTTCAGAATGATGTAACAAGAATACAGTAACTAGAACTTAAGCCAGAAACCAAAACACTGCAACATCAAACAGAAGCAACTAAAACATATTTTATAAGGTATACGCTACTTCCATGTGTCGAACTTGTGTGCATATGCCCTTCTCTCAAGGCGAACCTATGTATAGATCTACAAATCAAATTAAAGATGTATATGCTTTTTTGATATGCAGAACAAGCGTGTATACGCGCTTTTCTAATGTGAACCTGCGTACAGATCTGTAAATGATGATTTAAACATTACAATATTTCCGGAATTCAGTTATACCCAGATCATCATATTTATAGACTACAACATGCGCCAGTTATTAAGATAAATGATCAAACCAAATAAAGATACTTCTCGTCAAGCCTTACGATCTTGACCCATCATTAGATATTATCCTTCATCAAGCGCTAAGGTTCATCCCTTGTTTAGATCCAACGATACACCATAACCCAATAACCTGTATGCTAGATCTTGCTCTTCATCAAATATTCAATACATGAGTGCCTTTGCCTAATGATATTCTCCTCCTTTTATAGTCTTAGGCCTTACTCAATACCATGGACCAAAACCACTTAGGACCAATACCTTGGACCAAATACCTGGGGTCAACACTTCGGACCAGATATCTTGGACCAATACCATGGATCAAAATACCATGGACCAAATACCACGGACCAAAACTTAGTTTTCCAACATGTACACACCTTTCCTTCTGTGAAAGTGCGTGTGTATGTTATACACTCCTTTCGGTCTGCTAACCCGCGTGTACACGCGGCTTGGTCAATGGGGAACCTGCATATACCTCTCTTTCTTCATTCTATGAGTCTGAACTGTGATCTGTCATCTGAGTGAGTTGCCATCAAGGACAACACCTGTGTCATAGTGCCAAATCTGTGACATAATGCCAACAATATCCCCCTTTGGACTTGATGGCAACCGCAAGTCACTCTCCCCCTTTGTCATCAAGGGCAAAGGGTTATGCTCCCCTTGAGTACATGCTGAATTCTTTGATATGCTGAAGTGTGTTGATTGAGCTCCATGATCGAGCCCATACTCCCCCTAAATATAAGCAAGGTCTGCAAAAATATGTTCTAAAAAGAAGAACATGACTCTATACATACATAGTAAATGACCTTCCTATCATCAATGACTCATACATACATCCATCTCCCAACCAAGTGGGGATATACCAAGTGTTTATACATGTCAAGACAAGAAACATTACATCATCCATCCCATGCATAGTGGGGTAACAAATTAGTTCATTTCATGACCCTTACATTAAAATATATACATGACATATATAAAGCAGCAAATTTCATCAGCAGCATCTGTCAATCAGTATCCAGACCAACAACCATTTTCTCCCCCTACACCTATTCCACCTAGATAAAAAACAACTGTGTGAATTGTACCAAGATCTTCTAAGTTAATTCCAATAATGCATTATTAGAAGTATATGCTCCCCCTAAACCTGTGCCAGATGTTCACTGTCAGACCTAATCATTTCATATAGTAGGAGAGTTATCAAGGCATCATCATCAATCAAATGTACATCAAGCTATCAATAACTTATGAAAGCCAACATATTTCCACATGTCATCCATAGACTGTAACCATCATCAAGCAGAGTAGATAATTTACTTAACCATATTAGACCCCTTTCATTCTGAGTATGGCCCATTGCTTTTCCTCAAACAACATATACGTGACTTTATCCATAGAAAATAACGTATTTATGCAACTACACTTCATGAAACTCGCGTATAACCACCTTTCTCTGAAACAGAGAAGTTTTAACAGTAGGATGATGCATCAACTACTCCCAGCTTCTGTCTGAGATATTCAAATGTTTCTCTGAGCAGTGGTTTGGTGAATATATCAGCAACCTGTTCTTTGGAGGAACATACTCCAATTTGACCTTTTGTTCAAGCACTTGTTCATGTAGAAAATGATATTTGATGTGTATGTGCTTGGTCTTGGAATGCATGACTGGATTTTTTGAAATACTAATGGCACTTGTATTATCACATAGAATGGAAATGGGTGGAGTACATGTGATTTGAATATATTGCAATGTTTTCATCATCCAAAGGAGTTGTGTACAGCAAGATGTAGCAGCTACATATTCTGCTTCAGCTGTAGATAATGCAATTGAACTTTGTTTCTTGCTGAACCAAGACACTAATCTGGAACCCATATAGAATGCACCACCACTAGTGCTTTTTCTGTCATCAACGCTTCCTGCCCACTTTGCATCTGTATATGCATGAAGTGTAAGATCTGTATCTCTGGGATACTGTTAGATTCCTATACCAATAGGTTTCATTTCTCATGATTGACTATGGAAGTGCCAAATATGATTATCCTTTTTATGCTGCAAAGATTCCATATTTCCACAAAAGAATCAGAGATCTAAAATATGTAAAGAGGGTATGCCCTAAAAGAAAAAATCAAAGGGCAAGAAGAATGAATTGATCAAAAAAAGAAAAAGAAGATGAACCCCAAAGAAAGACTAGAAAAGTGGCCAGTCAAAATGCCACTACTCTCCTGTTTGTGAAAGGCAAGTTCATAATGTGCAAACATTGTTTTTTATCACATTTAGTGGATGGCCCAACAGTTCAATCTGGACCAGTACATATTTAAATTTCTTGTTGTAGAATAGAGAATGAAGGTCTGTCCAAACAGTTCAAGCTTGGCATATCACTAGCTAGGTAGAGAAGAAAATGGTCTCAAATGCTTAATCTAAGCCCTTGGAAGAAATAAGGTAGATCTAGATAGGAAGGCAATCAAAAGAAAAGAGGAAAATCAGGTTCTACTAGTTCAAGTGCACCCAATAAAAATGAAGAAAAAATGTTAGGAATTGTAGAATGGGTAAGTAGACTGAGGTTGCAGAAATAGGTCTATCACTAGTGCCATCTTTTTCAATATGATCTATTTTCATGGATATCTAAAAGTGTCAAGGTAAAGGTGTGATGACAGATCAGATGTTGCATGTCTAATTTCCCCTCTTCCCTCTTACAATAATCATTCACTAACATCCCTTAAAGAGATTGAGATCTACTAAAAAACTCTTAACTTCACTCCATTTCCATGAAAACTTAAGTGAAATTGCAGGTTTGCTTAAAAGCTAAAAGCCACATTTCTTGTGTAAAGTTTTATTTCTCCCCACACCCCCAAGCCTAGGTGATTCAATTTCATGCACCTAGTGTTTCCCCTCATATTCATATTGACTTTTTAACTTTATTATATAACTCCCTCTTATATTTCCCCTCCCCTATTATGTATTACAATACACAAAAAACCTAAAAAATATTGTAAATATCTCGCCCCGGCCTAATATGGCTATGCTTTAAATTTTCTCGGGAATCATTGGTCCACCTGGGACCAGTAACAACCTGCCACCTGTTCCGCTGGGATTTGTTTGACCTCCGGTTAAACAACTAACCATACTCTGCCGCGCAAAATAATGGGATTTAATTAATATCTGATTAATTAAATAACTGTGTTCGTTAAAACCATAACCTAAGATTTAAACCCCATCAAAACAATGTTTAATGGCTAAATATTAGCGCAGGTCCCGTAGCATAAACCGCTGCCACCTACTCCTCTTGTTAACCGTTGGATCATGCCCTCCAGATCCAACGGCTCTCGTTAATATCAGAGCCACCCCCATGTCTGACCGTTAGCTCCCGATAGAAAGCGGTTTTCCCGCCGTACCCCAAGATGCGTGTCCTATTTTCATTGCATCGGGCTCGCTCTGACATAAACTGCCCCTGTACCAAAAGCGGTCCGATGGAAACTGCATACTGCCTCCTGTTCCCGCTGCGCACGTCATCTACCACGTTTGCACCTGCATCAGTGCCCCCGCTACTATTTCGTCTGCCGTGTCTGCCCTGTCACCCATCCATGTCACCTTCTGTACCCTGCTACGCGACAAAGCTACGTCATGATGACATCATCCCAAAAAAGCGCCACAAAGCCTGAATTTAGTCAAAAGTCGTGAAAATCATCGTTTTTTGTTTATTTCTGTTTTATCATGTTGCAGAGACTGTGCATGGGTATTATGTTCAACTCGCCACCAACACTCCAGTCTGCCACCCAAGGAAGTTCAACTTGCAAACCCGACCCCCTCAGCTCACTTTATAATTGCATTTTGTGCCAAGCGCCTATAAAACAGGTATATATTCTACAGTCACCCATAAACCCTGTTTTTATGAAATTTCTCTGTTAACAATCACCGGAAAAGCTAAATGCGAGTAAAATGTCCTTTTACCTGTAGACTTGTGCAATCTAAGTTACTGTTCATCATTGTTGTTAAAGAGAAACCTGCAAGCCTGCTTTCCTCTGCAAATTGTCCACTTCTTTGTATTTCAATCCCATCTCCACGGACAAGATCTCAAAAAATGCCCAAATCCTAAGTCAGAATTGTCAAAATTCACTCCCAAAGAGCACCATTTCCCCTGTTTCTATCCACCTTCCTGACCAAACTTTGCAAATTCTAGGTTCACTGGGAATTTCATCAAAAGCAACAAGTTCCAGAAACATAACTCACTCTCTGATTTTCTGAGGAAAAATAAACCAGTGTTTTATTGTTAATTGCTCCAAAAACTCCAACTGCAACTTAAAAATTCATCTAACAAACTGAACATGGAGGCTCTAGTGGCCTTGAATATTGCACCCTTAAATGCACCACATAAGGAGTTGGAGTGGCTACCTCTTGCTGATAGAGATTTCCAGATTAATGATATGGAGGGAGACAAGCCCCACCTTCAGGCTTTTTGTGAAATAAGGAATAGCTACAGGAACAAAGCTGACATATTTGGAATATGGGAGTCTAATATGCCTATATACTACCTGCCTTCAGTTAATGTCCTTCCTGACCTCATCCATCAATGTTGTGCTAATTATGAGCCTTCTCAAAGGGTAGTGATGGACCCTTATGGAAATGTCCTCTTTTACATCACCCCTTAGTCTATAAATGAGATGCTGCAATTCAAGCCAACTTAGCCTTTGGTCTCTCTCCCCGTGAAACAGTTACTCGATCAAGTTTCAAAGTTGTCCTCTACAGAAGTTGACCGAATTGCCAAGATGTTCATGCCTCCAGAATGCTACTCCAAATACACACTTCCCTATCAACATGCCTGGTTTGATGAGCTTGGAAGATTGGTCATAGACATGATTTCTTACATCCTGGGATTCAAAACAAGTGAAATTGTGGATGAAACTGTTGTAGCCTTGATGTCCATGTTTGCTCCAGGACAACCCCCTGCTGTCAAGTATGATTATGCCACCTATATAGCTAACAAAATTCATGAGCAGTTCATGAATTTGGATAGAGAAAGAGTGTTCAAATACACTTCATAGATATATCATTTGCTGCTGTACTATCAACCTGATAGTTTCCCAGTTTTCTTTAAAAAATTGGATGCTAAGGGGGAGTGAAGGTATGTGATATTTTGGACCCCAGTATTCCATCAAGTTCATAGCTCCCCATACACATATTGTGAGTTTATCGACCTTTTTATCTATCTAGCCACTTGCATGTTGTCAACAACTCCTCCTGCCAGGATCTCTGCTGAAATGCAGAAAATCCTCCATCTCTCAAAGGAATACAACATTGGTGATTGGTATTTTTACCAAAACCACACAGTAATCAGGATTTATGGCTATGAATTAGCCCCCTGCAGATTGCCAAAATATGTCCCTATGAGACTCTTTGCCTTGGAGTACTACCGGAAATTCAACAGTGCAAATTTATCCCATTTCTATGGTGCTAGGAAAAAAGCACAGCTTAAGATAAGACATCAATTGGGCCCTTTTATCTTTAATAAAAGGGAAGAAGCATGAAGGAAGTTGACATTATTCTGAGAGACAAACTCAAGCTAAAACTAAGTTTCCTTTGGTCACCATATGACCCTCAACATTTCATAAGCTTTAGAAGAGTCAAAAACAAGCTCACAGGGTATGTGCACCACAAAATACCTGAAATTGAACAATTTGCCAATCAACAAGAATGGGTAGAGGGCACACTAGTTGAGGAGCATACTCAAGAAGAGAAAACAGAAAAAGCAATCAAAGACCTTGAAAAGACACTTGACCTGGATTCTTTTGGACCTGTCACTTTCACATTGCCTCAACATATTGGAGTGGGCACATCATCTGCCACAACTTCTCAGCAGCTTGCCCAAGAAAGTGCTCCACCAGTAGGGACACCCAAAGGCAAGGAGGTGCAGCATTCAGAGCAGCAAGATACAATGGCAGACCGACGAGATTCAGCAGAAGGGCAAAATCAAGGGCAAGGGCCCTCAACACAAACAAAAGCACCTGAAATCCCTGTGATACAAACTCCTCTCAATGAGGAAAGGGCCAAGAAAAGAGATAGACAGGAGGAGACGCCCATAGGAGTATCAGTTGAACAGCAAGGAGAAAAGAGACGAAGATTAAATCCTTATTTAGAGGAAGAATTGCCAGAGGAAACAACTGGACAGCAGGCTCCCTCATTTTTGGAAACTTCAACTAGCTCCTTTCAGCAAGAGTAGGAAAGGCAACATGGTGTGGAGGTTACATCCACTAGGCAAGAGAGCAAGCTAGGCTCTAACATCAAGAAGGCATTCATTGATATAAAGGCCAGAAATGAGCCAGTAAGGTTGCAGTTTTATAATCAATTGCTAAGAATGGCCCCCACTAATCAACAAAGGCTAATGGCAGCCTATGATATCCAAGAAGGGAAAATAACCCTTAGTCATTTCAAGCCTACAACGTAGCAACCACAATCAGCTGCTGACTATATGAGAACCAATCTAGAAGTTCTATCCAAAGACATCCATCCAATGGACCAGATTGAGTTACATAAACAAACTAGAGAAATGGTGTACTCCACCTTGGCAGATAAAGCAATACTGGCCCACAGACTGCAAAATTCACTTTATAATACTTCTGCCCAGTTGGAATTGGAGAAAGGCTCCTCATTGGCCAAGGATAAAAGAAGTAAATCCTTGGAGGAAATCATTTTGGAATTGGGACATGATCCCAAAGATCCTAAGGGCACTCAAGCCTTGATTAAAATGAAGGAAGAAGATATAGCAGCCCTCAGAAGGCAACTCAAGCTGCTAATTACAATACACCCGCAGACCACAGAAGTTGCACAACAAAAAGAAGAATAGGACGTGGTAAGTCTATTGATGAGGATGAATGAAAGGCTGCTACAAATAGAGAAAAACCCTGGAGGTAGCACTACAGCAAAAGCAAGGTGAAGTAGCATCCCAACCACCAGAAGCAGCTCCAATTCATGCAGCTGCTCCTCCTACAGTCACCACAACGGTCCTTCCTATTGAACATCCATCAACAACAGGTACTTCAACTTCAACAACAACAATAGCAACAGCAGGACGGGACACCAGCCTAAGTATGGAGGATATGATGAAAGAGATAACGGCTCTAGAACTCCAAATGGCGGAGTTGAAGGAAGCTAAGGAAAAGCTGGCCAAGATAGAGGTTAGTTATGACAAATCAAAGATTACTGTGGCAGAAAAAACCAAAGAAGTTAAGGCCTTGGAGAAAAGAATAAAGGAATTGGAGAAAGACCTTACTCTCCACAAGCCTCTAGCAGAAATCAAAACTATTTTGTGGACCAAAATTGGCCAGTCTATCACTGATCAATGGCAATCAATTCAAACCATTCATGACCAAATTGAGTTAATAGGGATAGCTCAATTTGAGACTCAGAAAGCCAGAGCATTGTTGGCAAACAAGCTAGAACAAGCCAACAGATTAATTCACTTTTTGAATACTCATACTAGAGAGCAGTTGGCAGCTTTAGACATCCAGAACAGAACTGATACAATTTTGAGAGTTAAAAAGGTGTTGACCATGAGGGCTTTTGTACAGACCTTAGAAAGGAAGTGCCAAGAAATGCAAGCGGAAATAAGCACCTTCAAGGAGAAGTTTGCAATGTTGCAAAGCAAAGGCTTACCTAGCTTGTTGACCAGCAGTGGAAGACTACTCACACATGAACAGTATGCTCACAAGGTGAATACTTATGTTTCAAGTCAAATTACAGCGTCATCCAACAGCTCAGAAGACACAGGGATTCCCTCTGGACAGGTTTTATATGACAGATTAGAGAATCTGTTCTACATTGAACATGAAATGGCACAACTTTTTGAAGTCTAGCCAAATTACTACACATACATTGAAGCTGATGAAACATTGATTAAACTACAGAGACACCAATTGCCAACTGATCAATGGTGGGAGAGCATGCTGGAGGTTTTGCCAAGGTAATTTTTATTCTCTCCCTTGGAACAGCTACACATCAACAAATTCAAATGCAAAGAGCCACCTATCAGAAAATCAAATTAACAAAGGAGGGAATTTGCGCTAAAGGGCCTTAAGACAAACTCATGCATAGGTGGCAAGTGACAGAACATCAGGAATGAAAATCAAAGAGGTAACTATCAGCCGATTAGTGGAGCCTAAAAGTCAACAAAAGCGGAACACCTAAGGTGGCCAGTACAACATAGTTACTCCTTCATTCTGCGCGGTTTTCCATATTAGTTATTGCCTTTGCCAAAGTAGATGGATAAATTTATTACTTGATATTTTTCCTACGGGATATGTTGTAATAAATCTTTTATATATACTGTCTCAAGAGATGTATTATTGTTGGCTGGTGAATATCATTCTGGACTTGCGCTATATGTTCTGATAATTTTTTTGAAATAAAATTGCTGGAATGCTTTGCTGGTGAATTTGCTAGTTATGGAATCAATGGCTAAAGATTAGATTGCAGAATTCTTGTGTCATTACATGGATCAATAAGTTTACTTCACCTTTGTGCTAATGTATTTACATTTTATTTACCATTTGTATATCATGTTCTAAGTTACAGGAAGAAAGAATAACCCATAATTTGCTTTATTGTACTCTGTGTTCAATTCTTGTAACTTTTTATGTTTTCTACAGGACTAGTATAGGCAAGAATTCTTGACTGCTCTTGTCTCCCCAGTTCTTACAATTTAAATATAATTATGGAATCCGTAACTGCTCCTTGATATTATTTACCCATCATTCCCTCTGTTAGCATAATGAAAGATTCTTAATTGCCTTTCACTCCCTTACTTCATTGCACCCTATTCTACTTTATAATTGGTTCCATGTGTGACTATCCTGCTCTGTAATATTTCTTTTGCCAAAGAGACCATGCCCATAAATTTATCCTTCTTTGGACTCCATTAACCCAATGGTCTGAACTTCTCCCATCTTGCAGCCCTGTTTTACTGAATGTCATCTTCCAAACACCAAACAAAAACCTGTACTTCATAACTAGCCTAACATAAAGCAAAAAAAATCTAAATCATAAAGAGAGAGCCCTCTCTGGTTGCAGATTGGCTAGGATTTGCAGCCTAAAGACTGGTTAGTCGTTACCTTAGCCGTATTCCCTTTGGAGGCTTAGGGAACAACCTGAGTGCTAACATCATTGGCGACTCCACTGGGGAGCTGAATGACTATTTGTTATTGCTGTCTATTTCTTAAAGCTACAGATGGAGCCTGAAGTTAGCCAGGTAGCCTTTGAAACTGTTTTTGCTATGCATTTAGAGGATTAAATAAACACTGCTTCAGTCAATCTCCAATATAGCTTTAGGCTGCAGACAACTTCCCTAGAGATTTGATTAGTTCCCTCATTTTAACATATTCAAAGGAAAGCCCAAAGCCTCCTATATTTCAAACAGTGCTTCCTTTTGGAATATTGCCAAAGGCTGTGATCCTCAAACATTTCCAGAAAATACCAAAACAGATTTAGAAGCTGGCTCCAAAGAAGAAAGTGCAGTATACCAGATCAAACCATGATCCTGATCCTCCAGATGTTTTTGAAAATCCCAAATTAATTACTAAGACCCTAAGAAGACAATGAAGTCTAGAAAATTCTGTTGATACAAAGCTTGATATCCTTCAACAAAACTTGACCCAATTTCCTCCTGGAAAAGCAGTGGTAATTCCCATTGTTACTACAGCTCTTCCTACTTCACCATCATCATTCAAAAGTACATCTTCCACCCATCCATTCACTTCATTCATCCCAGCTGTTATCCCTCTGTTACCAGTTGTCCCATTTATACCTCCAAACATGGCAAATCATTATGCTCCTTTACAGTTGCCTGCAAATCCAGGGGCTATGCCTCAGGATTAATAGAGTAAAATAACATATTTTGATGGTACTGGCTCCTATATAGCCCAACAACACACTAAGAAAATGATGGACTATTTTGAGAACTATGAAATTGATGACGATGATGTCAGAATAAAATTTTTTGTTCAAAGCCTAGTAGGTGAAGTGAGGACCTGGTTTAGGGCACTCGGTGCACATACAATTGTTGATCCTGATACCCTTTACCAAGCCTTTCTCAATAGATGGGAAAAGAAGAAAAATCCTTTGCATATCCTTTCAGAATATGACACTTTGAAAAGAGGCCCTCAAGAAGTTGTCCAAGACTATTGTGCTAGATTTAACAATGTGTACACTGCTATCCCTCAAAATCTCAGACCTCCACCTGACTTGGCTTTAATCAAATTCCTTGATGGATTTGACTCTGACATGGCATATCAGCTACGGGAAAGAGCTCCTGCTAGCTTGGAAGACATGTAGAGAATAGCCATTAGTGTAGAAGAAAATTTGATCTCTAAAAGAGCTCGAGCCAGAGCTAAAAGAAGAACCACTTTCAAAGAAGAGCCTTCAGCATTTGAACAAAAACTTGATGCAATCATCAAAGGCATGGATAGACTAGGCGATCAAGTGGAAACTATTGAAAGAAAATCCTCTTGGGAGGGCCAACCAAGAAACACCACTAGAAATCCAAACTTTAGAAGAAATCAAAATCCTAACAGCGGCAAGGCCGGCCCTGATCAGAATATCATACCACCATTTCAAGAGAACTATGCCGAAGCCTCAACCTCTAATGAACCAACAGAGGATATCCAAATTAACCTAATGGGTTTGAACACTTAACAACAAATTTTTTTAACACAAGATGATCATGAAACTCATAATTTCAACCAATTTCAAACCAAATCTGGAGAGTCATTTGATTTAAGAGAAGGGTATGATGCAACTGTCTTTGAAGTCCACAAACAATATAAGTTAAGAAGCAGAACCATAGATGTGCCTGAACCTAGTAAGCTGAAATATACCAAGCAACCAAAGAAAACGAAAGATAAAGCTGCCCTGACATAACCCCCTCTTGAGACAAACCTCAACATCAACATAAAGGAACCCACTGTTGAGGACACACCAGACTTGCAACCTCTAAAAAATTGGCCCTCCGCATCCCTTCCCTCAAAAGAAATTCTAAACAGCCCCTTGGAAAACAATGTCAAAACAGGTTCAGCCCACAATAACACTCATGATGAAGAAAAGGTCACTGAAAATACAGCAAAAAAGGAAAATCTTGCTACCAGCAATACAAGAGTCCAAGTAGAAAAACCTTTCAACTTGGAAATAGAAATAGGCAAACTAAAAATAGCCATCCCATTGTCTGAATTGGCCAAACATGAAGTGTATAGGGAAAAAATCAATAGGTCACTTCAAATATCAGAGAATAGAGATGCAGTCAATGTATTAGATGACCAACCATAATTGATTTTTGGTCCTGAAGTCAATGGTAAAACAGTAGATGGTGGAATCCCTCCATTCTATGTGAGCTTAAACATTCATGATAAGGTGCTGCATAATGCAATGTTTGATTCTAGTGCTTCCCATAACCTAATGCCTAAGTCTGTCATGGAAAGGCTGGACCTAG
>Ga0139314_100140_pt1 | contig 15023 bp, 11 predicted proteins | sample In2P11_FD_99376 | JGI IMG/M metagenome (GOLD analysis project Ga0139314, IMG submission 99376)
AATAGTAAAATACTAAAAAATTATAAACATATCATTGATGTTACATTTTGTCTTACCAGGCAGGGTATCTTTGAGGCGTAGAGCTTAATTTGTATATAATCTGATTTTCTTTCTCAAAGCCAGTTAAGACAGTAGGACAGCAATCAATCCTTTACCAGTTCATTTGTCAGGAAGTCTAAAGCTAGTTGTTTTTCAAAATTGGAAGCTTGTTTTTATGGAATGTCTAATCATGGGCAGATCATTTGGCTTTATGGTATGCATCGATGTTCAATATTTGATGCTGTGGGTTTATATTATCCTAGGGATTCATGCACTTTGAAAAATCAAAACAGTTGGTATTGGGTATCAATGAATCAAATTTAAAATGATGAAAATATCTTGAATACTTCTTGTTGAATGCTTGTACCTTTGGGATCTTTTCTCACTCTGAAAATATCTTGAATACTTCTTGTTCAATGCTTGTACCTTTGGGATCTTTTCTCACTCTTTCAACACACACTCATCTATTTTCACAATTTCTGGTGATTAAACCTTGTATTCCTCAAGATAAATCATGGATCTGGACATGGTAGGCTCCAGTATCTCCCTATGAAAAATAAAGTGACTAAGCATGAGCTCAAACTGATCCTTAAGATCCTCCTTCAAGATATTTCTCTGATACCCCTGTCTAGCTTGTTAACTTTGTGAAGTCGCGTCGTGCCATCTTAGGTGTTCCACAGGGACACGTCCCCCCACCTGGGAAACGTGTCCCCACGCTTCCTTGTGCTTTGGGGGCGTGGGGATGTTTGGGGACGTTTCCCCATGCCCCAAAAAATGGGAATGCGATGAAACTCGAAGGGGGGATGTTTCCTCCCAAAAAAGGAAACGTTCCTTGCATTTTAAAAAAAAAATTGAGGTCAAATAATAAAAAAGTCAAATCCCTAAATTCTTTCATAAAATATTATAGATATACTATGAATCAATGGGGGAGGGGAGGGGTAGGCGGTTAGGAGGAAGTGTTTTTTTGGTTATTTCATATTTGAAGGGACCAACGACACGATGGGATGTGGATCCAGGGGTTGATTCACAGGTAGATATGGAGGGACATGATGAGAAACATATGGGGTTGGTTGGTTTGCCACTTAGTATGTTTGAGAATGTAAGTGTTCTGATCCAAATGGTGGCATGGTTGATCTTGATTTATTCATGCAGTGACTGGATGTAGAGACTAGTGGGGCATTATCTTGAGCAATTATGTTCATTTTCATTTGATATGTTCTTATGTTATCTGCTTTTCTATTTTAGACTTCAGTTGTAGACTTTAGTTTGTTTTGAATCTTGATATATGATATATTAGACTTGACTCTATAAAATTTGGATCTTGATGTATCAAACTTGACTTTTATTTCAATATTTAGTATTCACAGTTGGAACTTCAATATGGTTTAAACTATTATTTTCATTGTACAATGTTACAGTTACATGTATGATTGTATCATGCTTTTCGTTTTAATTTTGTTTCAGTTATATGATTCATTGATTTATCCTTCATGATGTAAGTGTTATATAATGATAAAGACAATTAAATTATAAAATTTCAATGATATGTTTATAATTTTTTTAGTATTTTACTATTTTTGTCGAGGTCCCTGGTGTTAAAGACCCCGATGTCCTCCCATGTTTCCTAAAAATTGGTGGGGAGCTTTTGCATAGGCCGCTCTTGCGTTTCCCCGCTTCCTTGTCCCCACATCCTGAAAACTTCGTGGAAATATGGTCATCTACATGTGGTGTTGGGTTAAATTAACACATATTTGTCCAGTTATATACTGCCATTGTTTGTGTCGTTTCTTCACCATCTATCATACACATTGTTGGTTTTGTGCATCTTAGTTGTGTCATATATAGCTGAATTTTTGGACCTACATATAAAGGAATACATAAATTATGGATGGATAAGTTTTTTAACTTTCTAATCCACAATCTTGTAGATGTGAATGACTAAGATTTTTTGGAAACATGCATCTTTATTTCCCAAGGAGCATCAAAAACCATTTTGAAGCTTGTATCATATCATAGACTTCAATTTTTCAAACTAGGAATCAACATGCCAACACAAAGTCTTCAACTTTTACAGCAAGTACTATGCCCACAGTATAATGGATGTGAATTTGTATAGGATAACTAATCATGAATCAATCACAACTCTTGCAAAACAAAGTCTCATTTGTCTTCGCGTGCCAACTAAATTTTGTGCAATGAAATGAAATGGAATTGTGTTGATGTCCATTGTTCACGAATGACCAAAATAGGTCAATGCGACAAGGAAGAACAACCTTTGACAATAACAATGATCAGTTCCTAGAGCATTTTCTAGGAAGTACTAAGCTCTACGGTTAAGGGAGGAAAGAAAGAAATATTAGACAGTAAAATAAAAATGGGAGGGAAAGAAAAATGGTAACCTTAGAAAGTGAGAAAAAAAATACTAAAAAATACTCTTGATAATGTTGTGGAGTCATCATCAACCACCACCACAAAAATGAAGGTTGCGTCTAATATTCTCCTTTGAAGAATGGCTTGGGGTGAGATGATTTCACTACACTATCTTGGGTGGAGTAGTTATGAACTCCCTGCAATAACTCTCCTAACATAAAAAAATGTTGATGTTAGCTTTTTGGGGTTACTTCAAAATTGTTTTCACCTTGCTCGAAGAGTGTTATGTCTCTTAACCCCTTGGTGATGCTTCATGGATATATCAATGGCTTAATATAGGTGGATGCTCGATCTTTGTTAGAGTGTTGGCATGGTGTCCTTTCCTAGGAAGTTGTTACTTTGATTGGCATGATGTCCTTTCCTAGGAAGTCACTTTGATTGGCATGATAATTAACCCATTGGGTGCACATAATGGGGGAGTTGGTTGCTTAGTCAAGGGAGGTACTTGCCTTGAAGGAGGAGCACTTGACACTTGGAGGAAGGCACTTAGTCCTAGGAGCTTGGGACAATGTGATACATAATGGATTTTGGACTCTCGATTGAAGGATGGCACTTGGCGGAGAGCACTTAGCCCTAGGAGCTTTTGACCATGTGATATACATCTTGGAGGTTGGACACTTGACTTGAGGATACTTAGGTTGAGGAGGATAATTCATGGAGGTTGGTGGTGGACTTAGACACAAATTTTTAGGAGTGTTATAAATTTTTTGACCGCATTAGAACATATAAGAGTAGTAGTGGGCACTTTAAAGGACACATGGAACATAGTTAGAGGAGCACCTTGCATGAGAAAACTTGGATAGTGAACCACTATGGAAGAGGGAGTGTTAGATATTAGGTGGTTGGACAGTGCACCATTTTGGAGGAGGGTTTTTGAGCCCAAGGATGATCATTTCACTTTGGGGGTTGGGTAAACCCTAGTTTGACACATGTATACCCTTGTATCTTAGAGTACTCCATGGGGGGTTGGCTTGTTGGTTACTTGGATGGACTTATGTCCTTGTTTTATGTTACCCTCCCTCGCCTACTTTATATATGAAGGGAGGAGAGACCTTTTGTATTTATAATCATTGTTGTACCCTTTGTAGGGAGCAAGACACAATGGTTCATGAGGAAACCCTTGGAGCATGGCATTTTGGTTCATGAGGAAATCTTTGCAAAAGACAAGGAGAGAGAAAGAACGAGAGATGCCTTGGATGTTCATGTGGATATTGCTCTTGTGATGTAGGGTTTGTGCAATACACATAAGCCTTAGAGAAGAACATAATTTTGAAGGTAATGATAGTTATTATGGCTCTTGTTATAGAACTAGGGCTTTTACCTTGGTAGACGACATAGAAAGTGGAGGTAACACCTTGCATGATTTTGAAGCCTTGATCTTGTAGGATGTAGTGCTAGGCAAGATGATGGAGAGATAATCTTGATGAGTCTTGTGCTTAGTGTGATTCCTTGCTTGGAATAAGACTCAATTATAGTATAATTATGTTCCAAGGAGGTCTTGGTGCTTGTGTTGATGTAAGAATTGAAGACTTAGATGGTGTGAAGACTCAAGCTCTAGGATGGGAATATAGATTTGGAGGTTGCCATTGTAGTTTTCTTGCATTGTTCTTGTGTTGCAATGTGGCTATGGTTTACAAACCCTAAGGAAGACAAAAATGATAGTATTGAGAATTCTCTTGCATTGTACTAGTGCGTTGCAACATGGCTAGGGTTTACAAACCCTAAGGAAGACAACAATGCAAGTATTGAGAGTTTGTGTGATAGAAGCTTATTGAAGCCAAGGAATTTCCATTGTTGATGCTAGCTTGTTGTGGATCTTTGGTGGTAGGTAAGGTTTTCATGGGTTTCCCTGGCTAGGGTTTAGAGAGCTAGAGATTGTACCAATGTTAACATTGCCAAAATTATGTAGTTGGGGAATCAATTTTGAGTTCGCTTTGCCTTTTTGATTGGATAGTTTCCAACACTTGTTGTTCATGTCTATTTGACATAACATAAGGTTGAAATGGTTAAGTGATTTCACATGTAATTAGAAGATAAGAGAGAACACACCTTTTTTGTAAATCCATTGTAGGAAAGTGATTTGTAGGCATATGATTGCTATATCTCATGCATTGCCCAGTCTTGGGTTGAAAAGAAGTGAAACATTGTCTATCTTTTGCTATTGTAGATTAGTATTTTAGATCATCCCTATGGCGAAAAGTTCATAGGAATTATATACCTTTGAAGCCTTGGGCATGAGATAAAATTTATGAATTTGCATTAATTTCCTTGATTCTCAAAATTTCAGTGCTTGAATCTCTAGGGAGGAATAAATCGGTGACATGAATTTGTTTGTGATCTCTACATTGGTAGCAAGTAAACGTGGCATTGCCTCTACATCGACACTATAGAGATTTAGGATGAAGTGACCTCGTGGTTTCTCATACAAGTGGTGTTGTCTTACTAATCTATCATTATTATCTGGGCACTGAATCCCTTAGGTGGTATAGAGCAAGGTTGCTAGAGAGTGGGAGTTGAGCAAGAGGGGGAGTGCCATTTCCCAAGAAACAATGGGGGTATTTTTTCTATAATATATAATTTTATATATTATAATGCATTTATATTAAAAAACGTAGAATGCCAGATTAATTGCAGAATATATGCAAACATACATATTTGTGTTATTTGTTGATCAATATTACATTATTATAAAGATAATTGTAGAAATTCCTTGTAGATTCAAACTACAAATTGTAATTCACTAAAACAATAGACTTGAATCTACTCTACTCATCAGTGGAAACAATTAAATGATCGCGAAATCATGAAGCATACAAGAGAAAGAATTTAATCAACACATTACACAATGATTTCCCGGGGAAATCCACAACTAAAAACCCTTTCTATCTATATATTGCATTAGTCAGAAAATATGAGAAGATTACAATGGTTTTCTCAAGCCCGAAAAACCTTTGCACTATCTCTATTTGTCTCATAGCTTCCTAGACAAGCCTAGGCCAATACTTAACCAATTTTCTGTTTGCCCAAGTCTGTATTTCATTGCATTGTTTCCTTGGGAATTAGCCCCCTATTAACTAGGGAAATTCTTCAAAGGAATTGCACAATCCATCATAGACCTTCCTCTGACTACATGCACCACCTATACAATTTAGATGATTATACAACTGATAGTACACTGTCCCTGAATTCTAATTTCAACTGGGTAACTCTCAGATATGACATGCATGAGTTATTTATGAGAAAATCATCAGTTAACAGGTTGATCACTACAGACAACACCACACTACTAGACCTCCCACTAGTTCCTCCAACAGTTGGAACTGAATTAATTAATTACAACTCAAAATAAACTCAACCATGGCTCCTGTAAAGTAGGAGACACTCTACATGACTCAAGTTAGACCCTCAACTCGAATTCGTTGAGCTAACTAAGTCAAATTAACTTAGTTAACTAATACAAGTTTTTATGTGATGTGGAATTACAATTTTATTCCTAATTTAATTTAAAGACAAAATTAAATTAGGATTTTCTTATTGCATTTTCAACATTCTTTCTCAACAAGAAAGGGGTTATATGCTACCCTAATCCTGCCTCTATGCAACTCGAATTTGTATCTTGAAAATGCCTTCGTCAAATTATCTGCATCCTGTTCCTCTGTAGGAATGTACTCCAACAACATGATTCTCTTTTGCACACAATTTCGTAGATGGTGATACCAGATGTTGATATGCTTGGAACGATCATGAAAAATTGGATTCTTAGAGAGTTTGACACAACTCTGATTGTCATAGTAAATCACTGTAGGATCCATCTGCTAACCAAATAAGACAACAAGGATCTTCCTCATCCAGATAGCCTCACAAGTTGTTTGACTGGCAGCCATGTACTATGCTAATGCCGAATTGAGTGCAATTGATCTCTGCTTCCTGTTGTACCAATAAATTGTTGCTGACTTAATACTAAAGATTATCACTGATGTACTCTTGTTGTTGGATAAAATCCTTTCCCAATCTGCATCTGTGAAACCATGCAGCTTCACTCCCTTTGTCTGTCTGTACCAAGGACTGCACTGAGTGGCGCCTCTGAGGTATCTTAACACATGTTTAATGGCCTTCCATTAGAGTTTGGTTGGATTAACCATTGCTTGACTAAGTTGGTTAACTGCAAAACATATGTTCCGTCGTGTGTTCACCAAATACATAAGTGAACCCAAGAGCTGCCTGTAAATAGTAGCCTCAACTACTTCACCCGAAATAACATCTTTTTTCCTCCAATTTCCTACTAGAGTCCCCATGGGTTTGCTGCTCTCTATGTGGAACTTCTTTAGTATTTTGTTGGCATACTTTCATTGAGAGACAAATAGTTCCTCGTCTCCTTGCCATACTTGCATACCAAGGGAATAATGCATGAGCCCCAGGTCTTTCATCTCGAATTCTCTTGCAAGATTTTACTAGCGTCTCATCATCCGTTAGAATTAAATCATCGACATATAATACTATAATCAACAATTTACCTTCAACCACAATATGGTAAATGTTTGCATCTGCTTCACTTTTGGTGAAGCCCAACCTAGTGAAATAACTGTCAATCCTGGTGTACCAAGCACGGGGTGCTTGTTTCAATCCATACAATGCTTGCTTGAATCTGCACACATGCGACTCTCTATTGAAGGTCTCAAATCCTTTCGGCTGCTCAATGTACACCTCTTCCTCAATCACATTATTGAGGAATGTTGTCTTCAGATCCATCTGATGCATCTTCTACCCCATTTGCGCTGAAAGTGCTAGAATAGATCTAATTGAAGAGTACCTTGCTATTAGAGCAAAAGTCTCCTCATAATCAATTCCCTCCACTTCAGAGAACCCTTTGGTCACAAATCTAGGCATTTGTTTCTTCACACTCCTATCTACTGCTCACTTTACTTTGTAAATCCATCTGGAACTCACCATTGACTTGTCTTCTGGTTTTGGGACCACTTCCTAAACACTATTTTTGGTAATGGAGTCATACTCCTCTACCATGGCATCAACCCTTACTAGTTGCTACATTTCTTCTTTGAATGAGGATGAATCAATCTCTACACTTTCGCTCATCAGAGCCATGTAGCTAGTGTACTGATTTGGTGATCTCCTCTGCCTGCGATGTGATGTGGGTGCTTCCACATTCTCTCTAGCATCATGCATCAAATCAGCCTCTCTGGTGTGCTTCCTTCCATCTCTGGAAGTCTCTGCATGAATGGGTGCTTCCACTCTCTGTTCCTTTGCATGTGGATGCTCCACATCATCCTGAGGTTCTTCCTTTGGAGCTAAAAGCTCCTCATCTGCATGTAACTGAAACTCCCTCCCAAGGGAACATCTCAAGGTCTTCTCTTCATTAAAATTCACATCTCTACAAACCACTGTCATCCCGTGAGATGGTAGATACACTCGATAGTTGGGAGGTGTATTAGTGTACCCCACAAATATGCCTAACTTAGTTGTTGGCTCTAGCTTTTTTCTTGCGTCCTTGGTAACATGACAATAAACTGATGAACCAAAGACCTTGAAGTGTGCCACATTTGGTTTCTTACTTGAAAAAGCTTCTTCTGGTGTAGTCATCATGAGAATCTGATGAGGACTCTTGTTCTGCACATATATAGATGTGTTGCATGCTTCAACCCACAAGTGAAAGGGTAGGCCTTGATCATGTAACATTGTCTATGCAACACCCACAATACTTCTATTCTTCCTTTCAACCACCCCATTCTATTGTGGATTATGGGGTGCTATTAACTCCTGTCGAATGCCTTATGATGCACATAAGTTCTTGAATTCATTCGACACATATTCTCCACCGTTATCGCTCTTGAGAGCCTTCACTTTCTTGCCAGTGTATTTCTCAACAAGTGCTTTAAATTAAAAAAAATTAGAGAACATATGATCTTTCTTCTGCATGAAGAAAATCCAGCTCTTACATGAGAAATCATCTACAAATATTACATAATCCCTGTGCTTGGCCAAGAAGGCTGTTGAGAATGGTCCACACACATATGAGTGAACTCTTTTAAGGATCACTTTTGCTCCACTGTCCTTATCATGAAAGGTGGATTTGGTGTACTTCCCTAATGTACACCCTTTGCATGTATCTCTCTACTCTAGTGTATCCTTGGGAAGTCCTGTAGAAATCTGTTGCATGATCTTTACAGCTCCCTGGTGTAAGTGACCAAATCTTCTATGCCACAACTCACTGATGTATCGACTTTGCATATTCTCTGCTTTTGTACTCAAAGAAGCACATTCTTCTACATCCAATTTGTAGAGGTTCTTAACCCGAACCCTAATCCGCTTCACTTGTCCTAAGGCCATGTGACAAAGGAAAGCCTTTCCTTTGCTAAATATAACATCGTAGCGATGGTCCTCCAACAACACAGCCATTGAAAACAAATTCTTCTTCAGACCCGGAACATACATGACATCTTTTAATGTGAGAGGAGAACCAGACTCCCTCTGAAAAGTAACAGTACCAATGTCCATCGCACTATACCTTCCATCATTTTCCATTTTGATATGCGTATAGAGGTCCTTCTTCTCCAAGTCACTAAAGAATTATTGGTTTCTGGGCATGTGGAATGAGGCTCTAATATCTAGATACCACACACTACCCATCATCGACGTCACCATGCAAGCGATGAGGGTGAAATCCAACTCGAATTGTGAAGCAAGAGCTTCACCTGCTGATCCTCTTGAGGGATTCATGTTGGCATTCTTGTGCAGACACTTTGTGGCATAGTTTCCCAACTCATGACAGTGAAAACATTTAATCTTCAACAAGTCCTTCTTCTTGCCGCTTTGACTGGAATCTAATTTGGAATGGGATGACTTCCCTTTCCTTTTCTTTGCCTTTCCAGTTAAGGCACAATTCTCCTGTTCATCATGCTTGGATGAGGATTCATCTCTAGTGTTCTGTCGAATCTCTTCTTCTACCAAGTTGGACCATAGACGTTAGTATCTTCTCCCTCCCATTTACCAAACCCTGATAGTTATGCAAGCTCTTGGGAATACCTAGAAGTGGTAGGTTGACCAAATCATATTCAAGAACTGTAACTCCAACACTTCCAATCTCATCCCGACATTAGGTGAACTTGGTCAAGTATTTTGGTATTGTGTCACCCTTCTCCATCTTGATTTTTCTGAGTTTGTCCTTTAGTGCCAGCTTCCTGTAGTCGCTGTTGCTTTGAAACAAGTCTGTCAAGGCCTTCCACATTGCATATGGAGTCTCCTTACCGTGGAGTTTCGAGACAATATGATCTCAAGCTCCTTCTAGGATAATCTTTCTCGCCTTTGCAACACATTTTCTCCACTCTGCCAGATCTTGAGCATCAATTGTTGGAGGCTTAGGAATATATTTTTCTATGAATTCCTTAAGCCCATTGTCTTCCAACACTGCCTTCATCCTATCCTTCCAAGCAATATAGTTTGAACTACCGTTAAGGGCATATTCAAGTCTTAATCCATAAAACGAAATTCTGTTGGCTCTGAAGTATGATATTGCAAATTTGATTTCACCTTCAAAAGGAAAACTCATATTCTCCTCTTCTAGAGTGATTTCTGCTCTGATACCATGTAAAAATTCCTTGTAGATTCAAACTGCTAATTGTAATTTCCTAAACAATAGATTTGAATCTACTCTACTCATCAGCGGAAATAATTAAACGATCGCAAAATCACGAAGCATACAAGGGAAATAATTCAATCAACACATTACACAATGATTTCATGGGGAAACCGACAACTAAAAACCATTACTATCTATATATTGCATTAGTTAGAAAATATGAGAAGATTACAATGCTTTGCTCAAGCCCAAGCAACATCTGCACTATCTCTATCTATCTCATTGCTTCATAGACAAGCCTAGGCAGATACTTCACCAATTTATACTTATCCAAGTCCATACTTCCTTGGGAATTAGCCCCCTATTAATTAGGGAAATTCCTCAAAGGAATTGCACAATCCATCACACACCTTCCTTTGGCTACATGCACCATGTCTACCTTTCAGATGATTATACAACTGATAGTACACTATCCCTAAACTTCAATATCAACTTGATAACTCTCATATCTAACATGCATGAGTTATGTATGAGTGAATCATCAGTTAACTAGTTGATCACTGTAGACAACTCCACACTACTAGACCTCCCACTAGTTCCTCCAACAATTGGAACTAGTGTCACTGACTTTAACTTAGTTAAACTGAATTAATTAACTACAACTCAAAATCAACTCAACTAGGGCTCCTATAAAGTAGGAGACACTCCACATGACTCAAGTTAGAACCTCAATTCAAATTAATTGAGCCAACTAAGTCAAATTAACTTAGTTAACTACACAAGTTGTCATGTGATGTGGAATTACAATTTTATTCCTAATTTAATTCAAGGACAAAATTAAATTAGGATTTTCTTGTTGCATTTTCAACAATAGTAATGTCATGAATGGTAATTTAATGATTAATGATTCAATCATCAATTGTCTATCAATTACAATTTCTTAAATCATATAATAGGAAGTAGATTGATGATGTATGAAATGAAGTAGGTTGTTTTCTATCTATCAATATGGGCAAAGAGTTATGTTTACAAAATAGGTCATTTGTATAGGCTCTAAAGTGATAATTTAATTGAAGTACAAAGATTGGAAGGTAGAAAACACTAAATTGAGGTAAAATCTATGACACAAAAAGTAGTGAAAAGGGAGAAACAATTACTCTGTTTTCCAACTGCTTTTCCTTCCTCTTGAGTCTTTGCACCACTGATATTTCCCTATTAACATCCATGTGGAATTGCACATAAGAGTCAAAGTCATAGTTGGTGTTGGAACCATATGTGAATTCTGTAACTATGTAGAATCTAGTTGAACTTGAACATTAAGCTCTTGCTGTTAGAGTCCTAGTTAGGGAAACTATGGTGTTAGATTTGGGTGTCACCTCACCACAATCATCATCATAAAATAGAGTGTTGTACGAAGTCTTATATTCTTTATCCATATTTGACTCTTAAGAATAATAGATCAACAATATCAAACCCTAAATCCGTGTAAACCCTAAACTTACCCAAGGGCCCAATTTTTTTTAATAAAAAATATTTTGCTTAATTTTTGTGGGAGTGTGGGGGGAGCATGGAAATGATAATGGAGCTCTAGATACATACAGGGATTATGCTAGGAGGCCTATGAGCATGCTCCCTATAATTCCCTAGCTCAAAGTGGGCTTCTAGATTGGGAGCATGGTGTAGGAGGGTGCTCTTAATATCGTTGATCTAGAGGGGATGCAAGGAGGAGGTAATTGAGTAAATAGGTCTTGAAGGTTTGGATGTCAGAAGAAGGTGGAAAGGAACATACTTGAGTCTTTTTTCTAAGTGGCAAAATCTCTCCCAAGTCTCATAGTAGATGGGGAACTTGAAAATGTGGTACCCTTCATCTCCACCTTCTAGAGGGAGTATAGTTAACAAGTCCCATGCTTGTGTGGAATTTGGTGATATGTATCCATTGATAAATGTGTTGGGGTGTGAGGGGAAACCGATAATAGGGAATAGATGATAATATCTGAAACAAACTGAAGATAAGAAACATAATACTCCAAGATGATGGGTGGTGTCTAAAAACATTATCACGACACTTGAGCACAACACATTGTGTTCAAAACATCACAATTTATGGTAATGAATTAATACAATTCAATTTCCATCCATACATATTCGATCCACAAGGTTCATTATTTATAATATCTAGAACTAACCAACTTTCTTGAATTGCAGGAGGTTTGGTCCATAAACAAGCGACAATCATTCCAACTATTTCTAGGAACTCCACACTATCTTGCTAGCTAGTCAATTTTTCTAGTTGAATTTTTCTTTATTGGCTAATTGATTTCCTGAGTTGACTCAAATGTTTTGTTAATTCCTCTAATTGTTTTCTGTTCACTAGTCAATTATTCAACCAAATTAATGACCACTCAGTTGATTGATCCACTAGTTGACAACTTGATTAGCTGTCAATGATAAGTCGATCCTTCGAATGACTACCTCCAGAAGTGTGATGAACCATCATAACCTTAGGATAAAACACACCCCCCTAATTAGCACAACATTATGGAGGTTCAAGAGGTGAAATCACGTCTACAAAATGCCCCTTCCCCATCACTACAACTTCCTGAAGCCCAATAATAGCACAACTTAACTTGGCTTTGGCAAAAATAGTTGTAAAAATTGTCAGTGCGTTGATCATCAATTTTGCAATAGACGAGTGACAATCTTATCTTGATCCAATAGAGTGTGAAAATATAAATAATCACAATGAAAAATGTGCAACACATAAATATATAAATAAATACTTATCTTTTTAAGGAAATATCAACTAGCTACAATCTCAGATGTTTCACCTAGCCGTAGACCATGCTGCTCATGAACTCTCAACAGTGGGTCACCCTTGAGCTGGGGCCAGGCTCCACAAGAACAAAGGCTTACCTAAATCTAGTCATGGCACCAAGCTAATGTCGAACATGAAGAGGGTGATGGTATCAAAATCCATGAGTCACCCACCAAAAATTCACATCCTCCATCAGCCCACACAATCAAAGGTATTTCACCCCTTTCTCTACTCCTACAATCCATCGGGAGATGCCACTATCCTTCCATGGGTTTTCAACTTGGCCAACCAAGGATGCCTCAAAGCCCCATGGCTTAGTAGAAGACATCAACTTTTAAGTAAATCAAGAAATCTTCCAAGAACTGTGAAGCGTTAGAGCCAAGTTCCATGGTTTTTGGCCATCTTCAAATTGTCGTTTGTGATGTCAGCATTAAACCACCATTCAGTAGAAGACTTGAACTTGTACTACCCATTTTATTTGTAGTCTTTGCTAAACCACCAAATTCAGAGAGAATATTCAACCAATGACAACTATCCTAATTTCTGCTCAGACTCGCATACACCCCTTTGGATTAAGGGAAAAATGTTAGATGCCTTATTTGTAAAAGTTATAGTAATGAATGTGAACCGTCAATAAAAATCTAACAAACCTTAGAATATAAATCCAACAATCATTAAATATATTTATATATGTATCATTTTTATAATAATACTTTCATATATATACATATATAACTTTAATGCAGTAATTAAATTTTTAACACAAGTATAATTGAGAGATCTTTCTATACTTATTTCTGAATTTCTTAATCAATTAACCTCATAAAAGTATTGATTTAAAGTATCATTTTACTGAGGCTTGATTATGTTAATACTAGTATCAAGCTCCTTTACAATACAAATGTGTGTTCGAATATTTGGAAATGCAATTGTTCTTAATAATAAGATCTCTTATATTTTTGAGGTAAAAGACTTGTACACAAATCTCTATTCCAAATCAATTATATGCAGATTTAATGGGTTTTGGCCTATATCTGATGTACTGCACCAATGGATTTATGAGCCCTGGTCTCCAGACTGCGAGATATACTTATGCCCCAAAGGTTTTTTCATAGTCAGATTCAGAACAACACAAGAAAGGGAATATATCATCAACAAGGGGCCATGGTTTTGGGGCAATGCACGACTATTTATGACCCCTTGGTTTCCGAAATTCGACGACAACACAATGGTGGTATCAAAGATGCCAGTGTGGGTCAGGTTGCACAACTTCCCGTTACATTTATGGCATCACAATTTATTAATCACCATAGGGAATGTATTGGGAAAATTCCTAAAGATTGATGAGGACAGAATCACAAGGGTGATATTCACATTTGCCAGGATATGCATTGAGGTAGACTTCAGTGAGGGACTACCAAAAAGCATAAACTTGAACTTCAATAATACACAGTGGACACAACCACTAGACTATGAAAACACAACCTTTTGATGTCGTGGATGTCTACAAACAGAACACCTCCACAGTGCTTGTCCTAAGGACAAACAAACTCCCAAATGGAACAAGAAGCAACAGAAACAACGAAAATGATGGCAATATACCGCCCCCTTGGAGGAAGAAATAGAAAAAACGGAAACAACAGCATTCAAAGCAAAAACGAAGGATCAAAAGGACCAAAGTAGCACACTAAAGGAGGAGGAAGACCCCAACAACCCAATGCAGCATCAAGCACCTCAACTAACAGGAATGGAAATAACTGGCATCAAGCGAACTCATGGATTGGAAGGATCCGAATCTGACAAAGACACTCCCACTAAAAATCAGCTTTCCATTGTAACGACCACTCCCAACACTGGAGGTTGGTGAAAGGTGGAAAAAAAAAGGGAGAAAAGAACAATAGTTAATTCATTTTACTTTTTTGTTTGTCTTGTATCCTGTGAAAACAGATACATGCCATATGCATATGCTTTTCAACATCTACAAAATGTAATTTTGTTTTATGAATAAAATTACGATTTTTCCAAGGGGAAAAAAATCTCTTATATTTTTGCTTAATTAATTTCAGTGCTTTTAACTTTTTGTCAAAACATATCTTCAAGACATGAATGTAGATTGTCCAATTCTTTTGTTTGATGGTTGATAAA
>Ga0139314_100141_pt1 | contig 15017 bp, 13 predicted proteins | sample In2P11_FD_99376 | JGI IMG/M metagenome (GOLD analysis project Ga0139314, IMG submission 99376)
GGTGGTGCGGCGACTGGAGGCATCATCCCGTAGAAAAGCTTCGCAAATTTTGCATTTGCTGCAGGATGAGAGATGTTTTTGGACGTTCTGATTCGGCTCTCGTTGGCATGTGGCGGGTCTTGACCTCTGGCTCCTGTCGCCGAAGCGTCAACCTGATGTTTACTCGTGGCTGCATCTTTCGTGAGCACGCTTTCTGAGGGCAGTCGCGGGCCTTGCTTTGCAACCACTTTTTGTTTGCGGATTCTGTCTTTGGCTCCGAAGTCAGCTAGTCGTGCCAACAGAAGCCATAAATGATCCATAGCTCCAATGAGGCTTGTGGTGAGCCTACCCCGAGGAGGACAGCATAGAAGTTGTTCATAAGGTATGAGCAAGGGATCACCACTGAGTAGGCTATGAAATGTCAACTGCTTCATCATCCACCAGAACAATTCCATCTTTGTCATGACTTCTTCAGCTTGCAGGGGAGTGAGGTCATTCAGAATAACTGTCGATGGGCTGCAAGGATGATAACAGTTTGCATAGTCAATTTGCTGGCCTGTGAGCCTGCCGATAATATTTTCATCCACGTTCCAGTCTTCATCATTCAGCAAGACTTCCGGTATTCCAGCAACACGGACATAGTCAGACCAAGCCATTCGATCATGTCTGATACCTGATTGTGCAAGGTTTATTTTGGCTTGTGCTCTCATCCGATAGACCGTTCGTGCCATTCCTGCCCAATCGTGCTCTGAGCTCAGAAATGATGCAGCACCACTCAGATGGACCACCCACTTGCTATGATCTGCGTCCATAACTTCGTAGAATGCTAGCAGCAGGACACAGGCTAGAACCTCAACTCGATGGCGTTGAGTGGAGTCGCCTAGTATCTGGCTGATGCGCTTGGTGCTCAACAATATGTGTTTCCGGGCTGCGGCGTCGCTATTGCCATACATGACTGCCAGATGTAAGGCGGATATACCGAGGATGGCATGACCTAAAGCAGGATGGGAAATCGCAGCTGAGGGTAGCGTATTCCCCCAAGCAGACTTTATCCCATCATGTGTACCGATGGTAGGTTGTCGCTCGTACAAATTGACGCAAGGGCGAACAAAATTCACGAAATGATGGAGCAGAACAGCATTTCTCTCTTGCAGAATCGGACTCACAATTTGCGCTGCTCTTCGTTGGACTGCTATTCCTATATTGTACCACGGATAATCATCGTCCGCTTCAATGTCCCAGGGGTCTTCCGGATCTTCATATCCATCAGCACCAGATGCAAACGAATGAAAATAAGCTGGCAGTGCTTGTGGTAGGTAGGTCGGTTTGTCTTGCGCCTGTGTTCTTCTATATAAGGACTGGGGGTCGTCAGCATGGCCAAAGGCTAAAGATGGATCTGTGGCTAATGAGTCATGATGAGAATACCATGGTATTGGGGATATTTGAAATTAAAACATTGCTGTATAGAAAGGAGTTTGATCGTGCTGTAAGTTTGTAACGACGTACCTGGATATGGGGAATACATTGTATGAGGGATCCCCGTGGTCAGGTGCACCGGAATATAGTGTTGTGGCTGTGGCATGTGGATCTGCGTTGGGTTGTTGCTAGAGGAATACTGTACGTAGTCTGACAACCCACCAGCTTCTAGAAAGGGGTTCCACTCATACCTCGGATGTGGATGATGGCCTAGAGCCGCCAAGTGAAGGGTGGAATCCAAGAGACTGACGTTGGTTGGCGTGACCAAGGGCGGGCTTCCTGTTGTCACTGACATCTGCGTGTGATTCACCAGCGACTGTGGAAGGCTTTCAATTGTTGGAAATGTGGGTGGTATGGTGAAAGTGGTTGATGCTAGAGCAGGACGGCCTGGTGGTGGGTATCCTGAACATTCTCGTCTTGATTTCGTACAATTTTTGCACGTCTACTGCATGGTCAGCTGGTTGATGCAGCCTAAGTGGCAGGATTTCTATTACCGGTCTTCCTTCATCACATTTAATTCGCCTCACTCGACAAGCTGTGACTGGTCAGGCTGAATTCTACAAGGGGATATCAGCAAACTCACTCAGACATCCTGTCTTGGTGCGACGGCGAGCAGGAGAGCCAGAGGCCTTTCTCGGCTTCTTCGAGGGTTGACTGACAGTTTCTTTGACCTTCGGGATATCGTTTCCCTCATCTTTCATGTCGGACGCCATGACTGTTTATTACAGTTCGTACTCCTACGCGCTGCCTTTATTTGCATATGTGAAAGACGTTCAAGTCCAAGGAGGGGAAATCTGGTTTTGGCGGAGGGACGAAATAACTAGGTGACGTGAGATTGTCATGATCATATTGGTCCGGGGGACGCATTAATGTATCTAGAACCAGGTACTGCAAAAGCTGGGGTGATAAAATGGTAGCTAAATCTCTCACACTGAAGACCCAGTCACGATATCTGACATGGAGGCTTTGCTTATGACGATAGGAAAGCTCATGAATGTTCAGGAAGAAGAGGCTGTGGAATAGGTTACTCCAGGTGAGGACCCGCTGTGTGGGTACATGCTGAGAGGAGCTGCTTAGCATCAACGGGTGCTCAACGCACAGTCGATCATGGGGGATGTCACTATTTCGGTTAAGTGCGTAAGGCTCAAATAGGAGATTTCTGGATTAGACAGAAAATATTAAGCCTTGTGTGTAAGGGCACCGGTTTAGCTTGATGCTCGCAAGCTCAGAAAAATATTCTCCATCAGGGCACACCTGTGGTCGACTTCGTGTTGACCGGGTTCCATCCCATGAATTGGGATGGATCATGTAAAACAGGACAGGCAGCGCGAGTCGAGTGAACAAGCTGAAGGCCAGTGAGAGAGCTAGTAGTGATCCCGGGAGCACAAGCGCATGGGTAGTGGTCTGTTAGCAGCTCCATGTCACAATAGCAGTTTGTACAAACAACCCGATCGTGGAAGCTGCCAGAGTGGGCGAGGGTTTGATAACATCCGGTATGCTTGGTCTAGCTGCCATGCTGCTTACACGAGCTGAAATTTAAGTTCCGATGCCAAGTCAACCGTTGATTGCGAAAGATGGTGATGCCCAATGTGGGATGGGATGAGTAGACATAGGTAGGGGCCACAGCCATTTGATATCGTTTGAGCCTTTCGTGTTGGTACAGTACGTACAGTACGTTACTTGATTGGTGTGGTGCATCCACCTCTAGAGGTTCAAGGTGTACCAAAATGCTGAAGATGGTAGGCGTATGAAGAGCTAGCTGTACGAGCCAGGTGACAGGGGACGGAGGGGAGTCCTTAGCTTGGAAGGCTTCACCCACTTTGGCACCAGGTTTGAAGGTGCTGTTGGTTCATTTGCTTCGAGATAACCAATGGCAAGGTGCATGATGGAAGCGATAACGTTTGGAGCCGACAAACCTTGCTCCAGCAAACACAAGAACAAACTTAATTTTTGCTTGATTGTTTGCACCTTTTTTGACTGTACACAACTGTGAGAACCACCAGCCCACCGGCGGAAGGAAGTCATTGCAACGCATGCACAAGCATTCCTGAAACTCTACCAGGCTCTGCAGCGTAGCTGAACGACCTATCATATGCCCTAGTCACTTCGTGTCTTCAAGCTTCGTATCCGAAAATTCCCCCCATCACAACCCCGACCTCACAGCGTGGCGGGTGTCCGAGAACCACTCCAACATATCTTACAACTGGGGACTAGCACATTTCATCTTTCTTGGTCTCTGTACAACGGCCGTTATGTTCGCAGTTCCAGGTTGGAAGATCGCAGCGCGAACACCGGTACAGGAGCAAGTGAAATCGGCGAGAGAACAGTCTCAAAGCCAGTCATCCGAACCGAAGAAACGCAAGCGAGCCCAGGACGTTCAAACGCAGGGTCCAGCCACCAAACCTTCCACGAGCAAGTCTCAAGAGCATCCAAGAAATGGTGCAACTACTCAAAATCCAAACAAGAAGCACAAAGCCCACCATCGCGATCTGGCACCTAAGCATCCGAAATCAGATCATAGCGCACCGAGAAAACGTGGAAAGACCTCGCGAGTGTTAGACAAAGCTACAGGAGCGAATACTATCCCTGTTAGCCGCACAGTTGGTGAGGTGACTCGGCCTGCCCGTATTGAATCTGAGAAGCCACGAGAGGAGACAGAGAAGAGGAAGAAGTTGAAAAAGCAGAAGGCCACTACCAACGAGGACACCGCAACGCTCGAAACCGAGACGACTACTGCTCTTGATGATCCCAACATACAGCCAAAGGTGGTCTTACCCCCAGCGCCCCCACCGGTCAATGCGAACTTAACACCACTACAAGCCAAGATGCGAGCCAAGCTGACCTCTGCACGTTTCCGCCATCTCAATGAAACTTTATACACCACTTCCTCAACCGATGCCCTACAGCTCTTCACGAACTCACCGGATCTATTCGCCGAATATCACGCTGGCTATTCGCAGCAAGTCAAGGATTCGTGGCCTCAAAACCCTGTAGATGTTTACATCGCTACGCTAAAGAAGCGTGGTAGCCTGGGAGCACCTTCCAATGATTCTCTGCCTCTTCCTCGCCGCAAACCGGGCATATGCACCATAGCTGATCTGGGCTGTGGTGATGCACCTCTAGCTCGAGGCTTGCAGTCAGTGGTGAGAAAGTTTAATTTGAAACTGTGCAACTTCGACTTGCATGCTCCCAACAGTCTTGTTACTAAAGCTGACATCTCAGCACTACCATTGGGCGATGGTGATGCAGACATAGCCATTTTCTGTCTTTCGTTGATGGGCACGAATTGGTTGACTTTTGTTGAAGAAGCTTGGCGCATCGTGCGTGGTGATGGTAAGGGAGAGATTTGGGTTGCCGAAGTCAAGTCTCGGTTTGGTCGTGTGTCGGCTAGGAAGGGCCCTGGCAAGGTGGTCGAGAACAGCGTGGGTAAGCGACGGAAGCCAGAAGTCGCAAGCAAGAAAAAGCGAACACAGGCGAACGACGATGACCTGAATGATTCAACAATTGTGGAGGACGAACGAGAAGCTACGAAGCCGGGAGCGGATGATGATACTGACATTGGACCCTTCATTGATTCCTTTGAACGGCGAGGGTTTGCGCTTAGGGAAGGTTCCGTTGACAAGTCGAATAAGATGTTTGTAAGTATGGTTTTTACCAAAGTTGGTGTTCCAAGAGCGGGCAAGTGGAAGGGAATGAAGTGGAACGGTAAAGAATATCAGCGAATGGAAGAACGAAGAGGAGGGCAGCAGCGGAATCCTCAATGGGGTCAACACGCCACCAATGGAGACGATGAGATCGACGAGCAGGACGAGGGCAAATTGTTGAAGCCATGTGTCTACAAATTGAGGTAGGTCTTGGAGTCTCCGGAAGACCCACAAATTTCTTCTGTCGCCTCTACATATCGATCCAATAAGCTTTCTCGTTCAGATGACGACCAGGCATGCTTCTGACACTCTTCGGTACAAGCCGGTCTTGTGATGGACTGCGAATCTGCAAGCTCCGCTGTACTTCTCCCAGGTAAGCGAATCCACCACTTGTGATAGCCAACTGGACTTAAGCATCGACCTTGCGCGTTCCTCAAGCTGTTCATCATGTATCTACCAAGAAAATAACGAGAGCAGTAAGCATTGAATGTACAGCTTTCCACACTGCCCTTACCAAGTCAAGGTTGTCGATGATTTTCCTGCTTGAGATGCATATTTCATGACAAGTAATCTCTTGTTCGTTGATAGTCTCAGCTTGATGTGGCACTACATATGTATTTAGTAGAGCAAGGGTTACCATTGCCTTCAAGCAGTGTAGCTGAGTGCAAATCAACCACCGGTTGATAAGCTTCTTCTGCAATACGAGAAGTTACGTCATTGTGCAGATGGTTGCGGCTGAACTTAGCAGCGTCTGCCAGAATTTCCAAACACCTGTTTCTATCACATTCCCTACCTCTCAGTTCCACCTATCTTCCAGAAATAAGAAGTCATGGTCCAGGACCACATACTCCCCAGCACGTCGCTCCCAGGTCTGTGGCGTTCTAAGGACACGCCAGTACGCCACAGTACGCCGTTATATGTTGCCTAGCAAGATTCCAGAAGCAGAAATCCAATGATACCGGGAGCAACAAAATCGAACAGCTGCAGCTTCAACTAATGATAATGGATCCTGAAGACGCAAGGTTTGAGCCCAGTTCCACACTGGTCGTATTATGTCTGTAGCTTGTTGACACACGCTAATCGTCTTTGTTCTGAACGAACACGATTCGTGTCCTGTCACTTGAGCTCTCCTCTTGTAGGACCGATGCAACAGTACCCATGGTCATAAAACCAACGAAGCGCCGCACTGGTAACATCCAGGATGGAGATTGGTTGATTACTAACCACATCCTGTGATTACTCTTCAACCATCCCCTAGATCGCCCCTTGATATGCGCAAGTACTGTCGCCTATCGTTTCTCGGCCAGGCTCACAGCAGTGGTAGCTAACCTAAGACTTATTGCACATCCACACAACGCCATTGCTAACCCTCATCAACGACGACATCGGTCCTGTTGATGTCAAGCCCTCACCACGCAACAGCCAGCAATAACAGTGCTTCCAATACAGCAGGCATGCAGAAGACTAGGTACGAGCAGCAAAACGGTTCCAATTTCACCTTCGGCAGCGGAGACAGCAAAGAAGCTATACCAAGTCGTCAGAACATCCAATTCTCCAATCCCAGCAATATAGTATCAACCTCGCCTCCTCTAGTACTTACAATCCCTCAACTAAATCCAAGCCTAGCAGCCCAGAGCACCATCCATACAGTACATATCCCTCAACTCCACACCGTTCATGCTCGCTCACCAATCCAGCCATCCACTCCCGTCCTCTCCTCTCCTCTCCCTCCTCCACCATCGACAAAATCCACAAACCCCCTAACCCCAAAATTTTCATCCTCACCCCCCTCTCAATATCCACACTCTTCCATCCTCGTCACGCTCCCGATCACCCCATGCACCTCACCGCGCGTGCCCTCACCACACCACCGTCGTCATCAACTCCTCACACCGGTATTCACGCCCAGGCCTAAAGTCCTCTGCCATCCATCCTCTACCAAGAAAGATACCACCAGCTCCATTCACACCCACCCACCATCCTATCCATCGAAGTACCACCGTCACTACCATCGTAGACAAAACATCTACAGTGATTTCCTTTGCTGTCCATCCCAAAACAAAAGTGGGAGTGGGAACGAAGATCAATTATTCAAATCGTTATGATTTGCGCATCGCTGGGTTGTATGAAGGATGCAGTGAAGATGTTGTGTATGGCAGTGTGCCGTGTGAGACGTGCTGTGTGCTATGAGATAGGTATGCATATCCATTTACGAAGGTATGCGTACCTGCCGTTTTGCGCATAGGGAGAACATATGTGTCATTACTTGGTAGTACGGTGCGAAAGCCTAGCTATTTGAATATAGCTAGGTGAGCGTACGTGTTGTACCGAGCAGTTGGTTCGCATAGTTGGATGATAAAGAATCGATATTATTGATTCAATATAAAAACTTACGCAAAGAGCTCGTTGTCATACGCTGGAACCAGTCCTAATTGCAAACCCATTGGACTTCGCTCCCTCGTTGTATGCTTGCTAGTTCTGTCTCTTCTTTCCTTCCCGAAATCCCAACGCCTCGCTAAGCTCATATGCGCCTGACACTTTATCAAGGTAGGCACCTAATCACCATCCATCGCCAGCCATTCACCATTGCACAAATATACCCTATGACCCCGTCCCCACCCTCGTACTATCCCCCCCATCCCGTCTCTGCACCTCCGCATTCGTCAACCGCGCACACAGTCCAAGCAACGTAACCGTCTCCGTCGCCGCATAATAATTCAACGAATCGATCAGTATCCTCAAATGCCGATTAAAATACTCCTCATGCCTAAGCAGCGCCTCCTCGATCCTCGCCATCCGCGTCTCATCTAGCTGACTTGGTGGCATTGGCGCCGCCGACGTCGCGCCGTAGATTTTGTAGTTTGCTATGATTTTGTCGCGGCGTGTGGTGTTTGAAGGAGAGGTGGATAACAAGGTGGTGAAGTCGGGGTCGCTGGAGTACAGGCTGCGGGTTGTGAAGGAGGTGTAGGAGGCGAAGACGGTGCATGATGTTACCATTTTTGCGTGGACGCGGAGGAGTTTGGATTGCGTGAGGCCGAGGTCTTTCATGCAGGAGTCTAGCATGTCGAGGTGGGTTTGCATCAACTCGTCGACTGTTTGGCGGGAGCCGAATGCGCTGTTAGAGTTGTTGTGAGGTGTGTTTGTGTTTGTGTTTGTGGAGCGTTGTTGATGGGATGATGGAGGTGGAGTGTTGGTTTCGAGGCTGTCGACTGTACTCATTAGTTTTTGCCATTGAGGTTCTAGGACTTCGGCGGTGGCGTAGAACAGCATTTGCTGGACGAAAACGAGCATTCGTGCACGTAAATTCCATGCTCGCCGCTTCCAAATCTCAACGCGACGAGAGGAGGACTTGTGTAAATAGGGGATTGCTTTGTTGTGCTCCGACCAGCAGTCTATTAGCATTGTTTCGAGGTGGCGGAGACTGAGTGTGTAGCGGAGGATAAGCTGGTAGCGCGTTATTGTTTTGCGGGAGATGATGAGAGAGAGCGGAAATGGGACAGAGTAATCCAGCTCGAGCGCATCATAGCCGGAGATGCCTTTGTCCTTCTCGTCTTTGCTGGTGCTGGTCGCGGAGGCGGGTATTCTATACTGCTCTGCAGAGATAGCATCAGGGTTGTCTGTGTCAATGCCCTGGACGTTCACAATTTTCATGAGCCACGGGACTAAGCCTAGTTCGTTCATTTTGATCTTCACGTCTTCTTTGTAAGGATCATTAACGGCTATGCTGCCAGGTTGATAGAGAACTAAATCCAGGAGGGACTGTAATTTGCCGATGTTAACGTCACGTTGAGGCTTGCTGAGTTCGGAAGCAGATAGTTCGAGGAAGTAGAGAAAGAATTCGGCTCGGTCAAGGAAGAAGTAGTGTTTGATGGAACGAAGACGGCTGCGAAGGGAATGCTTGGCGAGCATGAGTGAAAGAAGTTCTTGGTTGGCGAAAGAGTAGGCATGGTTGACATTATCGAGGAATCGAGAGTCATTGAAGGATGTTGGGATATGTTCCATCTGACTGGTTATGTTGACGCCTCCACACTCCCGAACAACATTGAGGTACTTTCCCGCTAGAAGAACTCTATCCTTGACGGCTTGGAGTTGAGGAGGGATCTCCTTCTCGCGGATGAAGTATCTCTTCTCCCAGTATTCGTCGGTATAGTCCTCGTCGAGTTTCTCCCGTTTGATGCTTGTGCGCTCGCCAACCAAGAATTCATCGTGAGGATCTTTGATAGCACCATGATGCAGCCACTCGTTAAGCATGGTCATGTATGGTTTGCTGGCTTCTCGTAGCAGCATTTCCAGAATTGACCTTGCAGCAGGATCCCCCGAGTATGTTGCAAGTCGTTGTGTTAGCAGTGCAAGGACATTCCCACCAATGCATCGTTTTTGAATCATGCTACCCGGTAGCAGATCACCACCCTCCCGTAACCTCTCCATGATGTTATCTGCATCCCAGTCGTCCGTTGACTCATCAACATCCTCCTCTAGCAGAGCATTTTTCTTGAGCAGCTCCTGAGCTACAGCATACAGTTGTGCCAAACTTTGAGCTGTGGGAATAACAGATAGATGCATCTGATGGAGTGTGAAGGCTGAATCACCAGTCACCTTGGCTTCTAATTGCGCGACCAAGATCAAATAGTCTTTCAACAGTTTTCTCATAGCAGCACAGAGAGCGTGGTTGACGGCACCATACTCTTCCCGACTTTGAATTTCGACGAAGGCCTCCAGTGCAGAGTAATGACTAGCCATGACCAGCATAGACTCTACCAAGTCCTTCAGGCTCGGATCAAGACTAGAAGATGTTTTCCAGCTCGGCCCAAGCAGACGGTCCTTCTCTTCAGCAGGGTTGTATGTATCCGCAAAGCTAACGTACTGGCCTTCAAATCCCATGAACACATACAACAAGTCGTCAAGCAGAGCCTCCTCTTGCTGGACCATATTCATATGTCCGAGTTGAGAATTGTGAAGAGAGGTTGGAGCATCTCTCTGCAATGCAGGCGCAGTGATTCGAACTGCAAGAGGTGCAGAAGAGTGAGGTATCAATCTCGTCTCTGGAGCCCATGGTTTGATATCTGGTTGCGAGTCGCGTTCTGATCGTCGCTTCAATGGAGGAGTCTGTAAAAATTTCTTGCGAGAGCTTCTACTGTCGCCATCGAAAGCGTCATTCACAAGACTCTTACGAGTGCGAGTTCCATAGGCCTCTGTAGTGGTTATGGTGTGCCGCTCCTTGCGTCTCTCAGTGGTCGCATATTTCACCGACTTTGGATTGAGCTCATCTCCATTGTCAAAACCATGTTCTGTGAGCACTGGCGAACCGTTTTCCTGGACCTGTGGTCGTTCGTAATCCGCAAATCGAGTCGAACTCACACGGGAGGGTAGGCCATTTGCGTGTGCGCTGCGTCGTTCGGTCGCAGAAGCACTACGATAGTGTGCAGAGTTCATGATATCGCCTGCCCATGCTCATAAATCCGGCACTGAGCATATGCAGGTATTCACACTGCAAAAACGACATGTGTATGTTCTACTTTGTATAGTCCAACAAACACGCTTCGTTGCCCGCAAGTGGGGCACTCCGCAAAGGCGCGTCGCGAATGCCAAGAAAAACTCTCCCTTTGAGCTTAGCGTGAGGCTGCTCTATTGTTCAGTGCTTCACCTTCACCTTGCCTTCATGGTGAGTGCCAATCTCCTGTTGAATACGGTTGTCTGAACTGCTTACTTGAGCCAACCTGGACGATCCTATGTCATGACATGCATCCACCAAACCCAGCGGCTTTTGTCATTCTTGATTCTAAAGAAATTTGTTAAACTTAAAAGAGTTCTGAAATTACATAATCCCCAGATAAGCACCAACAGCGATTAAATCATACAGCACCTTTCATCATGTACAAGGGGTGCTACCACGACTATGTTTCATATCCACACTCAACGGCAGGGCTGCGATCGGTTCCTTGTCCTTACCATTGTACAACAGTCATTCACCTCTACAGCACATGCGAGTGGCTTTAGGTAGCAGCTGCTGAATCATCTTTGCACGGTCACTTGCCGAGTGCCGCAGCGGGACCGGGCTCGGTCGGCCCTATCTCTTCATGTCCTTCTGCAAATTGATACACATGTTTATTGGGCCACGGTGGGAAGGTCGTTCATTAGCGCAGCATCTCATCCACATGTGTGCATGGGAAAGGTACGTCGTGATTCAGTGATTGGCGCGCTCATCTGTGGATAGATGTTCAACCCATGTACTTCGTATGGTCTTAGTGAAGGTTGGGTTCCACTCCACTGAAAACGGGTATTTGGTGTTGAGTTAACAAAGCAGGGCATGTCCCCTCCTCTTGCTCGACTTGAAGCATCAATATCTATTTAATTGTACCAGTGTCAAATTCTTCCTGCTCTGACGTCGTCCCCCCAACATCAAGCCACATTTGCCAAAGAAGACCTTACTAATACCAAGAGGCTATCAACCATGGTTTGCCGTGATTGCTTCAGAGGCACTATCCACGACCATGCCGTACCAAAGGGAGTGTTACAAGACCTCTACGGCTACAAAACCTACGTATCCATGCCTGCGAATACCCCATCTCCAAAATCAACCATCGTCTTCTTCTGCGACGCATTCGGTCTGAATCTCCCCAATAACAAGATCCTCGCCGACCACTACGCCGACAAAACCGGCTGTCGAGTCCTAACCCCGGACATCATCCCCGGCGGAGGTGTCCCCGAGAGCACAATGCACGCTATGAACGACACATTCAGAGCTGTCCCATCATGGTGGTCCTACGCGAATCCTCTGATGTACGCGAGCAAAGCATGGGCAATCCTCAAATTCGCACCAGTTTTCATTCCATTCATGCTCCGAGCCGCCGCTCCTGGATCATACCCTGAATGCGTCAGATACACCCGCGCCGTCCGAGCCGACATGCCCACCGATGCAAAACTCGGCGTCGCAGGGTTCTGCTGGGGCGGCTACCCAAGCACAAAACTATGCGGGGAGCCAGACATTCAAGGAGGAACAAAAGCACTCATCGACGCCTCCTTCGCAGCACACCCTTCATCCCTAAACGCACCAGACGACGTCGTAAATGCTCTGGACAGGTTCAAAGTCCCATACTTTTGCGCCGTTGCCCAACAAGATTTCCTATTCAACCAGCAAGTGGCTGAGCAGACCGAAGCAGCAGTAAAACAGAAACTAGGCCCTGGGGTAGGGACTTATGAGTTCTATATCCACGAAGGTGCCCATCATGGATTTGCTGTGCGGGCATCCCCTGATGAGGGCTCCGTTGGGAAGGAGAGTTACGAACTTGCTGCGAAACAGGCTGTGGACTGGTTCAATAAGTATTTGCAATAAGCTGTGGCACTGGATACGCAGGCACATAGTTTGGACAGATGCTAAGACTACATGTCTTTACATCTAATACATACCTACCTAGCTATGTACATTTCGGTGGTGTTCCTGAGATGAAATTTCGATGTCTGCTTGAAAATGTGGAATCTGGTATTATCCATGTAATTCACTTACTGTATAACGTGGATTTCCTTACGCGTCCTCGCTTCAAAATTCCATGATACTCTAGCCATGTTAGGCACCTTAGTAGCACACCAGATGGCTGGACAATTTCCAGATCGTATCTCCAGTGATCACCTGGCATATGCAACTTTCGGGGCAAGCTCTGGTCCAACTCGAGCTTAATGGAACCACCTCGATCACAAGCAGATTTTCGATCTCAGCAGAAGAATCTGGTGGAGCTCACACCATCTCCATGTCTCTCACATGCCCGTGCGCGACGATCCTTATACAAGGTTTCGTGCCTCAACTCAGGCACTCGGATCGTGAGCTCCGATAGTGTCTATTCACAAAGGTTTCCTATGTATATATATCTTGCCTCCCGCCTTTTGTCCCAACAAAGTTCATCCGGAGGTAGAATTTCACCAACAACCAACACTTCCAGCAAGCATACCGTTCTCGTCAGCCAACCATGACACAATCAACCAGCACCACGTCCGAATCTCTCAAAGTCCTCCTCCTAGGCGTCCACATAGCTCCCGGTGACCCCATCACAGAAGAAGCCCTAATCAAGTTAATCGAAAGCGACATCGCCAAAGGTCCTGACCATGGCCTCAACATCCGATACACCCTAACGCATGCCTCCGATCCAGAATACAAAGTACTAGTGGAAAAACTTCGTGAACAGCCTTGGGATATCGTTGCAATTGGGGCAGGGGTTAGGTATCCTAAGAGCAATGCCAGTTTATTTGAGTGGTTGGTCAATGCCGCGGTGAGGTTCGTGAAGCCTACGCCTGTGCTGGTGTTCAATACCAGTCCTGATGGGGTTGTGGAGGCTTGTTTGAGAGTGAGGCCTGAGATGGAGAGGTTGAGAACGCTGGGTAATGGGGCGTGATTGCGTTGGTTGGGGGGTTGTTTTGGGTACTAATGGAGAAGGAAAACTGTGTTGGTGGAGTAGATGTGTTGAAGTGGCATGCACACCGATCTAGCTGTGGTGAATAAGGTGATCTGGGTGTTGTGTCCTTGGGATGACTTGCATGAATCATCCTAGGCTTGTTTATTATGGCAAAATCGAGCTTCTTTTCGTGAATACACAGTGTCAGCTGGTGAGTCAGTTTGCGAGGCTAGCTGAACATAGAATGAAGCTCAACTCGTGGCCATAGTGCGCACGGACCTACTTACGTAGTACTCCTCATAAATCAGATGCGTATGTTCTGCATAGCTCCAGTTGAGAAAGTAAAAGACTGAAACAGAACTCATAAATTGGGCATTGCGTAACATTGGCTGGAAGGCAAGGACGACTCGACAATTACCAAGCTTGTTACAGTGAGATGGCAGTCTTGACGAATTTGAGCATCAACAGTGACAGGCAGTTGCTTGCTACAAGGCAATGTTTAACACGCCACGCCCTCGTTCATGGAAACTGCACGGTGATAGCCATTCTCATTCTGAACGACCAGCGACACTTCAGCGATCTGTTCCTCTGCAAATTGAATGTCGAGCATATATACTCGAGCGTGATCCGGGATTTGTCCATGCTCAGAAGCAGCACTTTCCTCAAATTCAATGACCTTTGCTGCGATGTTGGCACAAGACCATGAATTCCAGATACCCTCTTGACGATTGCATGTCCGAAGCACCTGGAGCGCTCGCCCTCGAACTGTGGCATCTCGACATCTTGTGCTTATCAGAAAGAGAGGTAGGACGATATCCATAGCGATGGTCAATGCAGGCCTTGGTCGTTCAGATTGTGTTGGCCGAAGTCCGGTGCCTCGTGATGCTCCTGTACGGCTATTGGCTGTTAACCGCATGTATACCTCAGCATGTGTGACAGACTCTTCAAACAACGGTAGGTATTTGTCCCACTCCATTTCACTCGAACCATCGTCGGCCTTGCCGAGAATAGCCTTCATAACACTTCTTTGAAGGAGCAGAAGATAGGTTGCAGGCTGGGTGTCATAGAGGTGCAGAGATCTATTGAATGCAACATCCCACTCACCCAGCTGAGCTTTTATCCTCTGCTTCTCCTCTAACATCCTTTCGCGATTGGGTTTGTTACCACGCACTGTAACAGGCTCAGCCCAGTTTCCCCACTGGGACAAGCGGTGGAAAATTTGGTTCAACATAAGATGAGCATTTTCGATCGTCGCAAAGGAGGCAATCGGGAACTGATCGTCCAAAGCTCGTGTCGAGAAGTCTCGAAAACCAGGTGCGCCTAGCTGTATAGCTTGCGAATCCAGAGATAAAAAGACCGACTGTAGCATCGTGCGATTGAGGTAACTGCCCAAGGTCACTTGGTTGTTGAGCTGTCCTTCACCTCCCCATTCTACTAGTAGCTTTATGCCACCACTGATGTGAAGCAGAGCGGAGTGATAGTGGCTCTGCAGACACTCAAACACAGCAAAGAGAACGCAACAAAGCAGAACCAC